>Ga0210394_10000810_pt1 | contig 57443 bp, 47 predicted proteins | sample IncBWC12MmetaG_FD_160121 | JGI IMG/M metagenome (GOLD analysis project Ga0210394, IMG submission 160121) | Forest soil microbial communities from Barre Woods Harvard Forest LTER site, Petersham, Massachusetts, United States - Inc-BW-C-12-M | ecosystem: Environmental > Terrestrial > Soil >...
TTGCCAGCCAGCCGAACCGGAACTTGGCTAAATGGCTTTCTACGTGGAATGGGTCGAGCCGCGCGTTCTTTGGGTATGCGGCTCGCCGGCGGCGATACCACGAAAGCTCCCTTCGTTTCGATCAGCATCACCGTGCTTGGCGAAATCGGTCTCGGACGGGCCGTCACCCGCTCCGCCGCTCGTCCCGGCGACATCATCTACGTGAGCGGCACATTAGGTCGAGCCGAACTCGGGCTTCACTTGTTTCGAAAACGGATCGATCGCGCACACCGGCTGAGGCAGCTTCTGGCTCCTCACCTCTACCCGAAGATTCGCATTGAATTGGGCACATGGCTTGCACAACGCCGCGTCCCTTCCGCAATGATGGATCTTTCGGATGGCCTTTCGACCGACCTCGCGCGATTATGCGCAGCCAGCGGAGTAGGCGCCCGTCTGCATGCCGACCGTATCCCGCGTATTGCGCGCGCGACTCTTTCGGCGGCGCCGCTCGCCAGACTCCGCCTGGATCCGCTGCAGCTCGCCTTGCATGGCGGCGACGACTACGAACTCCTCTTCACAGTTCCGCCCCGTCGACTCAAGAGTCTCCGAAATGCACCCGGATTCCGTCAGCTCACTGCCATCGGCGAAATCGCTCGGCAGAAAGGGATAGTGCTGACCACTCCAGACGGCTCGGCCGGCCCTCTCCATTCGCGCGGATGGGATCCGTTTCGCACGAAGTAGGGCCAAAGGGTGACAACGGTACGAGTGGTTCTCCGAAGGCGTTTCACTTCTGCGAAGGAGGCGCGCTGTTCGCGTGCGGCGCAACCGGTGAAGATGCCGTTGGCTTTGGAGTAATCGCGGGCGAAGTTTTCGGCGGGCGCGTCACATTACCACCCGTGTCCGTTAGTCCCTGCTCGGCAGCGTCGGCAGGCGGAGCCGTGTCCGGAGTGTCAACCGCGACTTGCTTCGCGCCAGCAAGTTTTTCAAGCGGAACCACGTTCGGAAAATCCTCCACCGGCATTCCCTGCGTTGCTTGTTGCATAAACTGGAGCCAGATCGGCAGGGCCGCGCGCGCGCCGGTTTCCTTCTTACCAAGTGATATTCGCTTGTCGTCGTTTCCCACCCACACGCCGGCTGTGATCTGCGGCGTAAAGCCGATGTACCACGCGTCGGTGAAGTCGTTCGTCGTACCGGTCTTTCCCGCAGAGGGACGTCCAAGTTCCTTCGCCCGCACGCCGGTGCCGAACTGCACCACTTCCTCGAGCATCGATACCATCGTTCGTGCCACGTCTGGCGGCACCACGTCACTCACCTGCGGACGCGGCTCTTCCAGCAATGCACCATCGTAGGAAGTCACGCGGCGAATGTAATGCGGCTCGATGTGTATGCCGTCGTCGGGAAACACCGTGAATGCCGACGTGTGTTCAAGCAAGGTCAGATCTGCCGCGCCCAGCGCCAGCGGGAGATACGGCGGAAGTGGGCTCGAAATTCCAAATTTCCGCGCCACATCGATCATGTTCTGCACGCCCACGCGATCCAACAACCGCACGGCCGGGACATTGCGCGAATCGGCCAGAGCGCGCCGCAGCGTGATTCGCCCCTCGAATTTTTCGTCGTAGTTTTTGGGAGAATAATTCTGCCCACCGCTGCGATACGTCACCGGCTCGTCCACAATCGTGTCAAACGGCGACGCTCCCTGTTCAAGGGCCGTCGCGTACACATACACTTTGAACGAGCTCCCCGTCTGCCTCACGGCTTGCGTGGCGCGATCGAATTTTGATTCATCGAAATCGTATCCTCCGACCATTGCCTTGATTTCGCCTGTCGGATTGTCGATCGCCATCATCGCCGCCTGCGCCGCCGGCTCCTGTTCAAGCTGCACGTGCACCGTCGTACCAATAATCTCCTTCACCGACACCACAACCAGGTCGCCTGGCTTCAAAAATTGCACGGACTTCTGCCCCGTCCATGCGAAATCCGCCGGCGTCAGCATCGTGCGGTACTGACCCATCTTGATCGTTGCGAACGTCGGCTGCACCGCCGTGACCAGACCTGAGATGTAGTCTCCCTTTTGCAAAGTTCCGTGCCAATCCTCGGCCTGATAAGTCTCCAGCGTCCCCAAATGCCCCTGCAAGATGTTTGGCAAATTTCCTCGCCAGCCGTGACGCCGATCGTAAGAATGTAATCCATCGCGCACGGCCTGATTCGCTGCCCTCTGCATCGCCACGTTTAAAGTTGTGTAAACGCGCAGTCCCTGCTCGTGTACCGCGACGGTGCCGTAGGTGTGTTCCAGATACTGCCGAATTTCCTCGATGAAGTAGGGAGCCAAATCATTGCGCGGCGATGAAATATGCAAAGCGAGCGGCTCTTTCATCGCTGCCGCCGCTTCCGCTTGTGTGATTTTCCTATCGTGCGCCATCAGCGAGAGGACCAGATCCCGCCGGTCGAGTGCGCGTTTCCCGTGGGTAACCGGAGAATAAACCGGCCCTCGAATGATGGCCGCCAGTAGCGCGGCGTCCGACAGAGTCAATTGACTCAGGGGTCTCCCGAAATAATATTCCGACGCCGCTTCGAAGCCGTAGTTCCCCGCTCCCAGATAAATCTGGTTGCAATACATCGTAAGAATCTGTTCCTTCGTGTAGTGGCGCTCGATCTGCATGGCGAGCAGCGTCTCCTGAATCTTGCGACGGAAGCTGCGATCGGATCGGTTGAGGAAAAGCCCGCCGGCCAGCTGCATCGTAAGCGTGCTCGCGCCTTCTTTAATTTGGTGATGCCGCACATCGTGCCACGCGGCCTGGATCACGCGCGGAAAATCCACGCCCCAGTGCGACTCGAAGTGCTGGTCTTCGGTGGTGAGGATCGCGTCCTTTAGCAGTTTCGGTATTTGCTGTGAGGTAATCAGAATGCGCCGCTGAATCGAGAAGCTGCCCACTGGTTGACCGTCGTCCGCGTAAAGTTCGGTAACCACATCGGGCCGGTAATCCTCGAGCGCGCGAATTTCCGGCAGGTCGCTCGTATACACGAACAGCAATCCCACCGCCGCCCCGAACCCGACCGCGCAAAGAACCAGAAAAGTGAATGCGAGGCGCCCGAACAGCGTCCCGCCTCCGATCTTCATCGTCGCGCGGTAAAATCGCTCCATGAACTCATCATTCTAGCGCATCCGCTTGGACCGCGCGCCGCTCGGAGTTTTTGGGATGTTCTTAGTTGTAGAGGAGGTAGGGAGCTACGGATTGCAAAGGTGTCAGGAGATCCCGGCTTCCGCGTCCTGGACAGTGGCATACGCCTTAAAGAGTTGCGCCACGTTCGTCATATCTATCAGCGCCTTCACCTGAGTGTTCATGGCGGCAAATGCGAGCTTGCGCATCGCCTTCTGCGATCCTACGTACACGCCCACCAGCGCGCCTAGCCCCGCCGAGTCGATGTACGGCACCCCGCTGAAATCAAGAATCAGTACCGGAGCCGTGTTCGCCCGAATCGCGTCCTGAAAGCTGAACACCGTGTGAATGGTCAGTGAACCTTTCAGATGCAGGATCTTTTGCCCTCGCGATCCCGCGGATTCAACGATCTGTAGGTTTTCCTTAGCCATGGGCGCCGATTCTAGCGGAAATGATTGCTCTTCCATTGTGAATATTGCGTTACACCGGAATGCCCGCCTGGGCCCCGGACCGTCCTCACGATGGGGTTCAGTATAAACCCAAACGCGTGCCAGCACCTGCCTCGCTAATCATCCGCCACAATCGCATCCGCTTCGATTTCCACCAGCATCTCCGGCGAAACGAACCCTTTCACCTCTACTATCGTCGCCGCCGGACGAATCTTGCTGAATGCCTCGCCGTGCGCCTTCCCAATCTTCTCCCAATCCGCGATATTCGTAACAAACATGCGCGTACGCACCACGTCGGACATGTGTGCGCCCGCCCGCAGCAGCGCCGCTTCAATGTTGCGCAGCGCCTGCACCGCTTGCGCGTACGCATCGCCCGCCCCTACGATTTTTCCATCTGCGCCAAACGCCGTCGTCCCCGCGACGTGAACGAACGCGCCCACGCGCACCGCACGCGAATACCCGATAATCGGTTCGTAAGGCGAGCCGCTCGAAATGTTCGTCCGCTCCATTTTTCCTCCGCTTCTTTTCCTGCTACAGGTCAAACCGCTTCCGCAACTCCGCCGGCACGATCGGGCATACATCGTCGCGCCGTCCAAAAATACGATAGCGAACCCGCGCCACAAAATCATAGACAGCGTCGCGCAACGCGCGCGGAACCACGCTTAGAACAGCCGCCAGCACTCTCCATCCGCCCCCAAGCCGCTGCAGAATGTGGATGAACGCCGCCGATCGCGCCAGCAATGCACCGTCCCTCGTCCGCACAACGATGCTGTCAGGTAAACCAGCGCGCTTTTCCTCCGGAACAGATGTGCTGAACGTTTCGCCTTGAAGTGGCGCGAATCGAAACGCCTCTCCCGCGCGATCTTCGGCCATGACAAATCGCACGGCGCGATGACACAGTCCGCAATGCCCGTCGTAAAAGACTGTTTCGGCACGCCCTTGCCAAGCTGGCGGCACCCATTCTGGGTCAAAGGTAAACAAGTGCAGCACAACCATGCCTGCGGTCAAGTCCGCGAAATTCACCAGTGCAAACAATCCGATATGCATTAGGAGCATTACGGTCCACAGCCAGGGCCGCAGCCGCCGAAGCAACGCCAGTGGTGCGAACAAGAGTTCGAAGGCCAGTGCGGTCCATGTGGCGAAGTACAGCGCAGCCGGAGGCAGCGACAACAGCCAGACGCGCACGAACCCTGGCCTCGCTAGCGGGTTTTCGAGCACCCGCGCGAAAGCGCTGCCGTCGATCCATGACGGACTCCTCGACTTCATCGCGCCGCTATATGTATAGCCCAGCGCCATTAGCATCCACGCGGCAAAATAAATCGAAGGCGGCATTTTCCAACCGCCTCGAGGGTCAGGACGCCCGAGCGCCGCTACCGATCCGTACGGCGCGGCTGGAACGAATGCATGCGCGAGCAGCAACCAACCGATGTAAGGCATCCCCGGATTCAAAATGAGCGGATTGCGGCCGAGCAGGCATGCGCTTAGGTACCAGAGACCGACTGCCGCAGCCCGGTCCCAATAGCCAATGGCAAACAGCACGCTAAGCACTACCGCCAGTGCTAGAAGCAGCTGAACGAAGAAGGGTCCATCCCAGAGTCCAAGAATATTCGGGAATAAATGAATCAGGGGACTATCAGACGCGCGCGGCAAGACTCCACGCATGGAAAACAACTCCGGTCCCCAGGGAAGTAAGTCAAGAAAGTGGATCAGCAGGTAGCAACCAAAGATCAATCGGTATCCGCTGTATTGCCCTCCGGTCCAGCCGTTCTTCATGGGCATGGAGGCGACAGCACAAGCGGGAGGTCATCCGTCTGGCTGCCGGGTCGAGTCTGCAAGCAAATCTGCACGTGACCTGAAACGTCCTTTGGCGGAATTCCGAGTTCCGCCAGAAGCGGAGCGTCTCCACAGAGAGCATGAGTGGCGACGGAATCAAACAAGGCACGCGTTCGGGGATCGGCTTGCAACACCGGACCGTACGCGAGGACCGCTCCATAGACATTGCGCCGATTGTAGGGTCCGCGAAGGCCTGAGTAGCGTTCCGGAGTGATCAAGGTGGAGCGGGAAACACCGTTGGTGTCAGTCCATTCGATTTCGAAACGGGTGGAAAATGTTTCTAGCCCACGGACGGACGAAAATACTTTCGGCGCGGGTGAAGCATCCGTCGCAGCTCCGATGCCCTTGAGCGCTGGCAATCGCAGGACGTCACCCGTCATCTGCAAAATTCCTAATGCAAGCAAGACAATGCCTGCGCGGGTCATCTCCCCGCACCCGCAGGTTTGGATTTATAAACGTCGACTCCACGGAGCATTTCACCCAGGCGCAGCTCTCCCTCGGTACCAAATCCACAGGAGGCATTCCAATCACGTGGATTGCGAAACGTACCGAACAGCATGTCCCACAGCGGCAGGTCGGAGTAGTTGAACGAATGAACGCCTTCCTGATGGTGAACGCAATGGCTTTCCGGGCGCTGGAAGACATATCCAAGCCAATGCGGCGATCGAACATTCCAGTGATAAACGAGCTCGGCAAGTCCGCTGAGCAACACTGCAAGCGACGCCGCTTTCGCACCGACGCCAACTCCCAGGTAAAGGATTGCGCTCGAAAGAATGCTATTTATGAGGATCTCGATCGGGTGTTTATAGAAGCTCGTAATTATTTCGATCCGCTGCGGGCTGTGGTGAACCTGATGGACCCAGCGCCACAGAAACGAAGACTCATGCCGCCATCGATGCCACCAGTAGTACACGAGGGTGATAGCGAGATAGCCGACAAGCGCGCCACCTGTCACGCCCAAGCGATCCGCGGACCATGGCCGGTGCCGGACCATCCATCCGTTCCAACCCACACCGGCAATCCACACCGCGCCCACTTGCACGGCGTTCAACAGAATCGCGCGCAGCCACCACCCGCGCACTCGCGGCCAATTCCGGGCCGTGGTTGCGCGTTCGACGATCATCATGACCAGTGCGAAGGCAAGGACAATCAGGAAGATGGTCATCGTCTCCTCCGGCGGCGACTTCGAGCGACGGGCCAGCGCTCGGGAATCGCTTCGCAGACCCATCTCCCGGAACACGTCGGTATTGATGAAGACTATAGTATCGTAAGTTGTATCGCAACACCTGGAGGATGGAAACCAAATGAAGCCACCGTTGCCGGCTCTTGTAGTTGCTACAGTTCTATCGCTCGGCCAGCCCGGGCGCCATACTCTATTCCAAGCGGGAGCGCTCCATGAAGACGTCGCGAAGGAGCAAATCCTCGCGCTCGATCAGCAATTGAATACCGCCGCCGTGAAAGGGGATCTGAAATTCTTTGCGAAGGTCATGTCCGATGATTACGTTGGTATCGCTCCCGATGGGATGATTCTTCGAAAGCCCCTCATTGCTGCGCATTACCAGGCTGGATTGCTTCATTACGAGTCGATTGTCAGGTCCGAAGTCGAAGTGCATCTCCACGACAACTGCGCCATATTGACGGAAGCGACCGCGGTGAAGGGACGCGACGGCGACACCGATCTTAGCGGGACGTACAGAATCACGCGCGTCTTCCTCAAACGAAGCGGAGATTGGCAAGTCATCGCTTTTCAGGCCACCCCCATGCGCCCCTCGGCCGCGAAGTGATTTTTTTTGCGCTGCAGTGGAAACTGCCGCTGGACAGATTTTCGCGAAGTCTCTAATCTATTTCAGCAAGGCTTTCATCCAGGAGAAATCTTCGCGCATGAAGTGCAACAACATCCTCGAAGCTATCGGCAACACGCCCCTGATCCGCTTGAATCGCCTCGCAAAGGATTCCGCCGGAGAAGTCTACGTTAAGGCTGACTACTTGAATCCCGGCGGCTCCGTGAAAGACCGCATCGGCCTGTGGATGATCAACGACGCCGAGCGCAAAGGCCTTCTTAAACCGGGCGGCACGATTATCGAAGGCACGTCCGGGAACACGGGCATGGGCCTTGCGCTGGTTGCCGTCACACGCGGATACAAAGTCGTCTTCACCATTAACGACAAGCAGTCGCGTGAGAAAGTCGATCTCCTCAAAGCATTCGGCGCCGAAGTGATCGTCTGCCCCACCGCCGTCGAACCTGACGACCCACGCAGCTATTATTCCGTTGCCAAAAAACTCGCACGCGAAATCCCCAATTCCTATTACCCGAACCAGTACGAAAATCCGATGAACCCCGAAGCCCATTATCAAACCACCGGGCCCGAAATCTGGAAAGACAGCGAAGGAAAAATCACCCATTTCGTCTGCGGCTTGGGCACCGGCGGAACGATCAGCGGCGTGGGCAGATACCTCAAAGAAAAGAATCCGAAAGTGAAAATCATCGGCGTCGACCCGATCGGCTCCCTCTACTACGAATTCGTCAAGACCGGAAAAGTTGGCAAGGCTCTCACCTACGTCGTTGAAGGCATCGGAGAGGATTTCTTCCCGCCGACGATGAATTTGAAAATTCTTGACGACGTTTTGCAAGTAAACGACGAAGAGTGCTTCGTTTGGGCACGCCGACTCGCCAAGCAGGAGGGAATTTTCACGGGCGGCTCCGGCGGCGGCTGCATCTCTGGTGCGTTGCGCGTTGCAAAGGATGCCGCGAAAGACGACATGATCGTCGCTTTCCTTCCTGATTCAGGCAGCCGCTACATCAGCAAGGTTTACAATGACGGCTGGATGCGCGAGCACGGCTACGTCGAAGCCGAAGTCGCTCTCTCCGCCGCTGACGTGATTCGCGCCAAGAGCCGCAACGGCAAGAAACGCGATCTCGTTGTCGTCGGCCCTCATCAAACCGTCTTTCATGCGCTGCACACCATGCAGCAGCAGGACATTTCTCAACTCCCCGTTTTCGAGGAAAATAGTTCCATCGGCGCCGTTTACGAAGACCAAATTCTGAATCTCGCGCTCCAGGGAAAAGATCTTCGCAAGCTGGTCATTCGCGAAGTGATGGGCAAGCCGCTGCCGCAGGTCCCCTCGAACTCGCCGATCGAACGCGTCACGCACATCCTCAGTCACGAAGGTCCTGCCGTTTTCGTCGAGATGCCCGGAGGCAAACTCGAAGTCCTCACCAAGTTCGATCTCATGGACACCATCGCGGCTCTTGTCGAACAAAAACGCTGACGCTGCAACGACTTGGACAAAAGTTTGGCTGAGATTCAACGCAGTTCCGTGTTGACACTCCGCCCCTTCCCCAAGATAATCGCCCTGGTGTCTTGTGGTCCGGAGGTTGGTCTTGTCTGCTAATCCCAGACTTGATCGCGTTACCAACGACTCTTCCGCGAAAACCTTGCCCACCGGCAAGGCGTCGCACGGCCATACTTTTACCCGGCTGGCCCTACCCGAAGAGTCCTTCATATCGGCAGGAGTAAGAGCGTCCAGACCGCGTTCGTCCGTTGGTATCTACTGGCTGTTCTGAGTTCGGCCGAGGAGCGCCTCAATGGAGACAAGTCGTCGAGACTTCCTGAAGGTCGCGGCAATCGGCGGAACCGCTGCGACCGTGTTTGGCTTCGATCTGGCGCCCGCCTACGCTCAGATGCGCGCATTGAAAATCGCGCGCGCCACCGAGACCCGCTCCACGTGCCCGTACTGTTCCGTCAGTTGCGGCATCATCATTTACACGATTGGCGACAAGGCCAAGAACGTCACCCCGCAGGTAATTCACGTCGAAGGCGATCCCGACCACCCGATCAATCGCGGCACTCTTTGCCCCAAGGGCGCTTCGCTCGAGCAGGACATCCTCAACGAGCGGCGGCTGCTGAAACCGCAGGTACGCCGCCCGGGCGCGACGGATTGGGAAGACATTCCGTGGGACACCGCGCTGAACGAAATCGCGCAGTGGACCAAGAAAACACGCGACGCCACGTTTCTCGAAAAAGACGCCAACGGTAAGACCGTCAACCGCTGCGAAGGCATTGCCTTCACGGGCGGTTGCACCGACACAAACGAATTCAACTACCTGGTCGTGAAGACCATGCGCAGCCTGGGGGTCTGCTACCTGGAAAACCAGGCCCGTGTTTGACACGGCCCCACGGTCTCAAGTTTGGGACCAACGTTCGGACGCGGGGCGATGACGAATGGATGGGTCGATATCAAGAACACCGACATGATGTTGATCATGGGCGGCAATCCCGCGGAGAACCATCCGTGTGGTTTTAAGTGGGTCGTCGAAGCAAAGAAAACGCGTAACGCCAAAATTATTGTCGTCGATCCGCGCTTCACCCGCACCGCTTCGCAAGCCGATCTCTTTTGCCAAATTCGTGCCGGCGCCGACATCGCCTTCCTCGGCGGCATAATCAACTACGCCATTCAGAACAACCGCATCGCGAAGGACTACCTGGTCAATTATACGAATGCGGCCTTTGTGGTGAAGGAAGGGTTCAAGCTGCCTGAAGACGGCTTGTACTCCGGTTTTGATTCCGCCACCCAGGTCTACGACAAGTCTACTTGGAATTATCAGGAAGGTGGGGATCTGAGCGGCAAAGGCGCGGCGACGAGCCCTCCGGCGCACGTGGTCCCTGCGGCGGCGAAGGCCGGGACGCCTCCTGCACCGCCCACGCTGCCTGGCAATGCCGCGTACGATCTGACTCTCGAGCATCCGCGTTGCGTTTTCCAGCTTCTCAAGCAGCAGTATTCGCGCTACACGCCCGAGATGGTCGAACGAATCACGGGCGTTCCGAAGGATCAGTTCCTGAAGGCTGCCGAGTTGTTCACTTCGATTCGCAAAGATGGCGACATGAAAAAAGCCGCCACGATTATCTATGCGGTCGGTTGGACACAACACACCTACGGAACGCAGATCATCCGCACCGCGGCGATGCTCCAGTTGATGATGGGTAATGTCGGCCGTGCAGGCGGCGGTGTGAACGCTCTCCGCGGCCATTCGAATATTCAGGGCGCCACGGACATGGCAGGCATTTTCGATAACTTGCCCGGCTACCTCAAGATGCCGAATCCGAACGACGTGGACCTTGCGGCTTACCTCAAGCGCGTTACGCCTACTTCGTCGAAACCGAAGGAATGGGATTCGTTCAACTATTATTCGAACACGCCGAAGTTCGCTGTGTCCCTGCTCAAGGCGTTTTACGGCGACGCCGCGAAGAAAGAAAACGGCTTCGCTTACGATTATCTGCCGAAAATCGACCGCAACTATTCCTGGACGCAGATTTGGGACCACATGTATCGCGGCGACGTCAAAGGCATGTTTGCCTTTGGTATGAACGGCGTCATGATCGGCCCCGACACGAACAAAAACATTGAAGCCCTCAAAAAAGCTGATTGGCTGGTGGTCGGCGAGATCTATCCGGATGAAACCAGCGAGTTCTGGAAGGCCCCCGGCATCAGTACCGAAGAAATGAAAAAGATTAACACCACGGTGTACCGCCTGCCATGCGCTGGATTCGCCGAAAAAGACGGCAGCATGACCAACTCGGCTCGCTGGCTACAGTGGAAAAACGTAGCGGTCCCGCCACCCGGCGATTGTCGTCTAGATCAGGACATCATCGCGCAGATATTCCTCCGTGTCCGCGATCTGTACAAGAAAGACGGCGGGAAATTCCCGGATCCGATCCTCGCCACCACCTGGGCTTATACCTCCCCGGAGCACCCGTCGCTGTCCGAAGTTGCAAAGGAAATCAACGGGAAAGCTCTCGCGGATCTGAAAGATGAGAAATTAAATCAGGAAATCAAAACCGGCCAGCAATTGCCGGGCTTCGCTTGGCTCAAGGACGACGGCACCACTTCCTGTGGCAACTGGATTTACTCTGGTTCTTGGACCGAGGCGGGAGCCGCGCTTCAGCGCCGCGGCACGGATGATCCTTCCGGCCTCGGCATCTATCAAAATTGGGCCTGGTCCTGGCCCGCGAATCGCCGCGTCCTCTACAACCGCGCTTCGTGCGACGTCAACGGCAAGCCCTGGGACGCGTCACGCAAGCAGGTTTGGTGGAGCGAGTCCGGGCAGAAGTGGGTCGGCAACGACGTCCCCGATTTCAAGGCGGATTCGAATCCCAAAGATCACATGGGGCCGTTTATCATGAATCCTGAGGGCGTCGGTCGCTTGTTCGTCCCGCTCGGCGCTGTTTCCGATGGGCCATTCCCGGAGCACTACGAGCCCTTCGAAAGCCCGATCAAGAATCCTTTGCATCCGAGCCAGTCGAATAATCCGGTCGTCAAGAAACTGAAGACAGAGGCGGACAAATTCGGCACCTACGACGAAGGCTACAAAGTCGTTTGCACCACTTACCGCCTCACCGAGCAGTACCACTACTGGACGAAAAACAATCCCATGAACGTCCAGCTGATCCCTGAAGCGTTCATCGAGATGTCCGTCGAACACGCGAAGGAGCTCGGCATCGCGGGCGGAGAAAAAATTAAAGTCAGCAGCGCCCGCGGCACATACATTGCAAAAGCGTTCGTCACCCGCCGCATCAAGCCTATGCAGATCGACGGCAAAACCGTCCACCAGATCGGCATCCCCATTCACCAGGGCTTCCGCGGCATCGACGAAGATGAAGGCCGTAACGCCCGCACGCCCGTGAATCTCCTTTCGCCCACGGTGATCGATCCAAACGCCTACACGCCTGAGTTCAAGGGCTTCCTCGTGAAAGTGGAAAAGGCCTAGGGGGACGACCATGAGCCAGGCAACGATGGAAATCCGCAGAATCTCAGGGCACGCTGGTTCGGTCCCTGGAGCCGGTGCCAGCCGCGACTACGACGTTTGCAAACTGATCGACACCACCACCTGCATCGGCTGCAAAGCCTGCGAAGTCGCCTGCCTCGAATGGAACGGTTACGGCTTCACGCAGACCAACTTCAACAACTCTTACCAGACCATGCCCGAAACGGCGTGGAATTACTGGAACCTCATCAAGTTCAATGAGTACGAACACCCAAAGCACGGCCTCATGCTACTAATGCGCAAGGATCAGTGCATGCATTGCGAAGATCCCGGCTGTCTGGAAGCCTGCCCCGCGGACGCCGCCATCGTTCAATATGCCAACGGCATCGTCGACTTTCAGGAAGACCACTGCATCGGCTGCGGCTATTGCATGACGGGTTGCCCGTTCAACATTCCTAAGTTCAGCACCGAAGCCCGCAAAGTTTTCAAATGCACGCTCTGTTCCGATCGCGTCAGCCAGGGTCTCGAGCCCGCATGCATCAAAAGCTGTCCCACCGGCTGCCTCCACTTCGGCTCCAAAGCGGACATGAAAGACCTCGCAGAAAAGCGCTCGAAGCAACTCCGCGATGTCTCCGGCTTTGGCAATGCAGGCGTCTACGATCCTGCAGGCGTCGGCGGTACGCACGTCATCTATGTACTCCACGACGCTACCAACCCGGAAATTTACGGCGGCCTGCCGAAGAATCCTACGATTCCGTGGAGCGTCAAGCTTTGGAAGCATCCCCTGAAATGGCTGGGCAACCTTGCGATGGTTGGGGGCCTGCTCGGCCTCGCGGTCCACTATCTGCGCTTCGGCCCCAAGGTTGTGCCGGGAGCGGACAAGTTCCCGGGCCACGAAGGACCACGCCCATGAGAGATGAATCGCAAGTCCTTCCCAACGGACGCCTGCTGCGCTACTCCTATCGCGAACGCCTCGTACATTGGACGGCTTCCATCACCTACGTATATCTCATGCTGACGGGTCTCGCGTTCTGGACGCCTTGGCTCTATTGGCTAGCGTTTGTCCTGGGCGGCGCCACGATTTCGCGCGAATTGCACCCCTGGATCGGGCTGATTTTCACGGTTGCCGTCGTCATGATGTATTTCATGTGGGCTTTCGAAATGCACGCCACCGAAAACGACCGCGCGTGGATGCGCGAAGTGAAGCATTACATCCAGAACGAGGACGAAAAAACGCCCCCGCAGGACCGTTTTAACGCCGGCCAGAAATCCCTTTTCTGGGGCTTCGTGATTTGCGGAATCCTCCTTCTTCTCTCCGGCCTAATCCTTTGGCTCCCACAATACGTTCCTTGGAGCCTGCGCTACCTTCGTTACATCGCCGTTCTAGTCCATCCCGCCGCAGCTTTGATCACCATCGGCCTGTTCATGATTCATCTCTACATGGGCCTCGCCATCGAAGAAGGCGCGCTTCATTCCATGGTCGGAGGCGACGTAAGCCGCAGTTGGGCGAAAGAGTTCCATCGCCTCTGGCACGATAAAGTCGTGGGTGAACCCGCGGCCAAGTCTGAAGTAAGAAAATGAAGGAATGAAAAATGACAAATGGGACGAGCGCATCCACCGCGCCGCCGAACTAGCTTCCACTTACGCTTTCGCGTCCGAAGGCCTCCGCTTCTACGGCCATATCGCCCAATCGCAGAAATCCCTCTATTCCGAGATCCAAGCCGCGGGCGGCGCTGAAAAAGAGCCGCGCCCGCCCGGTTCGCTTCGCCAGGAACTCGACCTGTTCCTTCTCCTCCCGCGTTTCTCGCCTTTTCTTTCCGTTGTTGAGAAACATGCCCCCGTGGCGCTCTCGCAATCCGCAGCCGGAATGCGCGCTCAAGCCGCCACGGTTTGGCAGGAAAGCCTCACGGAGTTCTGGAACGCAATTCCGAACGCACCCGCGAATCTTTCGCCCGCCGAAGCGCTCCTCTCCTGGATCTTCCTCCAGCCTTACGCGCAATATCTCGCGGACCATACGCACTTTTTCCCTAACAGCACTCCGTCCGTCTGCCCTCTCTGTTCCGCCAAGCCGCAAGTCGGTGTACTCCGCCCCGAAGGCGATGGCGCCAAACGCTCGCTCATTTGCTCGCTTTGCGCCACCGAGTGGGATTACCGCCGTCTGGTCTGCCCATCGTGCGGCGAGGAAGACGTTCATAAGCTCGCCGTCTATTCCGCGAAAGAATTCGCCTACGTCCGCGTCGAGGCCTGCGACACCTGCCGCCGCTTTCTCAATACCGTCGACCTCACCAAAAACGGAAATGCAATTCCCGTCGTCGACGAACTGGCGACCATTCCTCTCAGCCTCTGGGCCACCGAGCAGGGCTACGCTAAAATCCAACCGAACCTGCTGGGCGTCTGATCCCTGATAAAATTGCCAGGCACCATCGAGGATGCAATCAAATGACAGACGACAACAGCTCTCGCGAAGCCGCTTGGAAATCCCTGGAGGTATCCTGGAAGAATGACCCGCGTTGGGAAGGGATTCTGCGCCCGTATTCGGCGGCGGACGTCGAGCGTCTCCGCGGCACGCTGCACATCGAATACACGCTTGCAAAATCCGGCGCCGAGCGCCTCTGGCAACTTCTCCACTCCGAGCCGTTCGTCAAAGCGCTCGGCGCCATGACGGGCAATCAAGCCGTCGAGCAAGTCGCCGCAGGTCTTCAATCGGTTTACGCCAGCGGCTGGCAAGTCGCCGCCGACGCCAACAACTCCGGCCAGATGTATCCCGATCAGGGCCTCTACCCGGCTGATAGCGTTCCAAAACTCGTCCGCACCATCAACAACGCGCTTCAGCGTGCCGATCAGATCGATCACGCCGATGGAAAGAGCGGCACGAATTGGTACGCGCCCATCGTCGCCGACGCTGAGTCTGGATTCGGCGGTACCGTGAATGCCTTCGAACTGATGAAGGCAATGATTGAAGCCGGCGCCGCCGGGGTTCATTTCGAAGATCAAATCTCCTCGGTCAAAAAATTCGGCGCGATGGGCGGAAAAGCCGTCGGACCTACCGGCGAGCTGATCAAAAAACTCGTCGCAGCCCGCCTCGCATCCGACATCCTCGGCGTTCCCACCGTACTTATCGCGCGCACCGATTCACACGGCGCCAAATTGATTCGCAGCGATTTCGACGAGCGCGACAAGCCCTTCATCTCCGGCGAACGCACCGCCGACGGCGACTTCCTCTTTCGCGGCGGCATCGATGCCGCCATCGCGCGCTGCCTCGCCGCCGCTCCCTACGCCGACATGGTTTGGGTCGAGACGATGAAACCCGATCTCGAAGAGGCCCGCCGCCTCGCCGAAGCCGTCCACGAAAAGTTCCCGGGGAAAATGCTCGCGATCGACTGCGCCTCGCCCCTCAGCCTGAAAAAAGCCATTGGCGAAGCCAACATGGACCGCTTCCACACTGAACTCGCCGCCCTCGGCTTCAAATACCAGTTCGTAACGCTCGCGGGTTTTCACTCGCTCAACATGTCTATGTTCGATTTGTCGCGTGAATTTCTAAGCTCGGGCGTGAAGGCCTACGCCGAACTCCAGGAGCGCGGCACTAAAGCTTCAAAAGAGCACGGCTATCGCGCCGCAAAGCAGGCCCGCTTCGTAGGCACAGGCTACTTCGACGACATAGCCCAGGTAATCTCCGGCGCCAAATCCGCCGCCCCTAAGGATTCCGCGGAGTAAATCCAGAGGTGTCTTCCTCTCTACGCGGGACGATCCGGATAAATCGCCTTCGGGAATCGAAGATGAATTAACAGCGCAAAAATCAAAAGCACAAAAAATGCCACCACGCTCCCCTCAGGCCCCGCCGACCCTCCCGTAATCCAATTCGGCCCTTGAAAGGAAGTGTTCAGAAATCGTCCAACACCCAAAAGCCCGCTGTCGGGCGTGCCGTAAAAAAAAGTCTCCGCCCAATCCCACGCCGCATGAAACCCAACCGCAAACCATAGATTGCCCGTGCGCCGGATAGTCAGGCAGAAAAACAACCCGGTCACGACCACCTGAACGATCCCCAGCACGTTTTCTCCGGGATTGCCCAAATGGGCGGCGCCAAAAACGATCGACACGAACAGCGCAGCCGGCCAGAAACGCAGCCGCCTTGAGAAGGAAAAAAGCCAATAGCCGCGAAACGCAAACTCCTCGTGTACGGCGACGCCAAGAAATACGGCGCCCCAGCCAAGTCCGTACCGGTAAGCAGCCCTGCCCGTGAGCGCCACGGAATCAATTTGAAAGTGACCCAGCGTGCGCAGAATCAGCACGATCGCGGAAAGCGCGGCAAATCCCCAGATGAGACCCTCCCAAAACCTTCTTCCGACTGCCTGGCGGGGAGGAATGCCGTAATCATCGAGCGGACGTTTCTCCAAGCGCGACACGATCCAGGTAGCCAGCACGACGAAGAATGCCAGAACGGCTTTCACAGGTAATTCGCTCTGAATGGTGAAGACAGAACCATTTGGCTTGAGGGAGGCGCGCAAAAGATAAAGAAAAGCCCCGGGAAGAAGGAACCCGATTCCGACCCAGATGAACAAGCGGTTTCGTTCTGGTCGCCCCCATGGCCGAGGCGGCCCCGGGTGCGCCTCGTTCAGCCGCTCCGAATCAGAGGGCCCACCTCCAAGTTCGTCAGCCAAGTCGATCCTCCCGTAGGGCCGTGAGAACCGCTGTTTCACGTCAGGGCACGGCTTTAGCCGTGCCGTAACCGGCGCAAAGTCAGTGCGGCTTCAGCCGCCGAGGGTCCAGAATTTCCAATTCTCACACAGACTCTTTAGCCCGCGATCTTGTATTTCTAAACCTGTACTCCACCCCTCCGAAAACTGTCCTTTCGGTCAGTATTTTCGCCCGAAAACTTGGCATATCCTAAGGCGTGTACGAAAAGTCCACTATCGCTCATCAACCGGGCATCATCTCTCAAGTTGCCGGATCATTCAGAAGGCCCGCAATCATTCTCTTCGCCGTTTTGCTTTGCATGGCGTCGCTGCCTGCTTCTCTCCGCTCGCAATACATTTCGCCCTCGTCGCACGAAGATCGCCCGGACCGTCTCGAGGCGCGAATGTTGGACCTGCTCAACGCCGATCGCATTTCCGCATCTTCACTGCGGGAAACAAATGGCCGCGCGCATCCACTTCAGTGGGACCCAAGACTTGCCGCCGCCGCTCGCTCGCACTCGGAAGACATGGCTCGCAAGGGTCACTTCAGTCATCAGGGTTCGGACGGAACCATGCCGTCCACGCGCGTTTCCAGGGCCGGAGTCCAGTGGCGAGGCACAGCCGAAAACATCGCCAAAACAAGTGATGTCTTTCAAGCTGAATCGCTCTTCATGAACGAGCCAAAATTCCAGCACAACCATCGCGGTAACATCCTCAACCCGAACTACACCCACGTGGGCATCGGCATCGTCAAAGCCCCGGACGGCTACCTCTACATCACACAAGATTTCGCCGAGCTCCGTTAACAGCGCTCGTACGTCGCCGTTCGCCCGCATTCTCTTCCGTAGGGGCGCAGCATGCTGCGCCCGGCCAGGCGCCAAACCAATTGGAGCCACGTACGTGGATTGACGCGCTACGCACAGCCTTTCGTAGCGCGCCAGTCTCGCTGGCTTTCTTGCGTGGTATCATCCGCCCGTGCGGTGACGTCGAAGGTTAAAGCAAATTCGGGAGCGACACGGTATCCAACACTAAAGTGAGAATCGTCAACGATTTCTCGGCGAACTATAGCGTCCGCTTGAATCAGGAGCTCCCCGGCTCCGGCGGCGGCGTGACCGTTTTTAATCAGAGTGGCTTGGATCGGCCGCGGATAGAGTTCGACGGACCACTGGTGTCAATCGAACCAGCTGTGGGCGCCGCGTGGCTGGCAGGCTTTTCGGGAGGATATAATTCGAGCAAGGTTGTCGATGCGTTCTTTACCACTCCAAATCCGGACGTAGTCTGCGCCGTTGTCCAAGGGGTCGGATACTGGGTAAACACTCACACGCGCCTCAATACGCATGTTCCCATCTTTCCAATTCTGCAAGTCCTCGTCGCAGGAGAACGAATGTTGTTTGTAGATTTCAGTCGAATCTGCGCATTCAATTCTCGCGGTCTGGAGTGGATTTCGGAATCGCTCGTATCTGACGGGCTGACTGTGAAGACCGCGGACGCCGGAACAAACATCGCTACATGCCGAGGCTGGAATGCCCCCACGTGCAATGAGATAGAGTTCTTCGTAGATTTACGATCGGGTCGACGAATCGAAGCAGGGACAGGACTGCTCGCCTAAGCCCAGCGAAGTGCCCACCGGCAGGGAATCGAATAGCTTTTCTCAGCGCCAACTATTCCTTTGACTCCTGCGTTTTTAGTGATACGGTAAAAGAGGCAGCATGACGCCGCGCGACAATTCGCGTTCAAGGCGGCCCGCAGAACACCGCGAGCCACGAGCGGAAAACCCCGCTCTTGATCGCGGAGTATTTTGTCTCGACACTCATCCACACGCGGCGACAAGTTTGCCTTTATTCGCGTCAGCGGGTGTGCGCCAGCCATGGTGTCCCCTGTTTCAGGAGCGCGAGCGATTAGCCGCACGCGTTGCTTTCTCTGATCGCTCGCCACTTGCTTCTCAAATCCGAATTTCTAATCGCAACATTCCGCGATTAGAAGCGCACTTAACCCCTTCAAAATCAGCGCGCGGATCCATTCTAATCGCAACAAAACGCGACATGCACCTTTCATCGCTAAGCTCCTTACCTTTCTTCCTTCGAGAGATGGCGGAGAACCTTCACCGTGCCGTCGTGAGTCGCCCCTGGATGATATACTTGCTGACTTTGCTGCAGGCTTTTCGAGCGCAGAGTACCTCGGAGAACGCCGCCCAAGTCACGGCGCGCCATGAAAATCGAAGACTTCAACGAACGGCTGCGCAACGGCATCCTTGTCGCCGATGGCGCGATGGGTTCCTTGCTCTACGAGCAGGTGGGGCCGCAGCGCTGTGTCGATGAGTTGAACTCGGCGCATCCGGACGCCGTCTTCAGCGTTCATCTCGCGTATCTCGAAGCGGGCGCGCAAATCATCGAAACCAACACGTTCGGCGCCAATCGTCACAAGCTCTCGCAGTATGGCCTTGGCGACCGCGTCGCGGAATTCAACCATCGCGGTGTGAAAGTGGCGCGCGAAGCCCGCGAAGCTGCGAAACACGACGTCCTGATCGCCGGCTCGATTGGCCCGCTCGGAATCTTCCGCCAGGTTCTCGATGAACCCGATGGCGCGATCGGCGCGATCTTCAAAGAACAGGCCGGAGCTCTCGAAGAGCGCGGCGTCGATCTCTTCATCCTCGAAACTTTCAGCGATCTCGACGAGTTGCTCGCGGCCATCGACGCCATTCGCTCGTTCTCGAAAATCCCCATCGTCGCGCAGCTCACCTATTCCGACGAAGGAACCACCATCGGCGGAATCCGCCCCCGGGACGCCTGGGAAAAACTGAAAAGCAAGAACATCCAGGCGGTCGGCACGAATTGCACCGTGGGTCCGCAGCTTCTGCTTCCCGTTTTGCGCGAACTTTCCGGCTGCGCTGGGCTGCCGCTCTCAGGCATGCCCAACGCCGGTTTCCCCAAGCGCATCGGCGATCGCATCGTTTACCCGCGCTCTTCGCCTGAATACTTTGCCCTGTTCGCGCAAGAGGCTTCGGAACTCGGTGCCCGCATTCTCGGCGGTTGCTGCGGCACCACGCCGGAACACATTCGCGCGATGGCCGACGCCGTCAAAAAACTGCGTCCCGGCAACCCTCGCAGCGTGCGCGAGTCCGCCGACGCGTCCATCGAAGTTCTCGAACCCGCACAACGCGTCCGCCGCGTTGCTGCCCGGGAACCTGAAAGCAAATTGTGGAGCAAAATCCAGTCGCAAAAATTTGTCGTCTCCGTCGAGATCGACCCGCCCAAAGGCGTCTCGATTGACCGCATCATCGAGCAAGTCGGCCGCGTCGTCGCGTGCGGACAAGTCGACGCGATCGACATCAATAGCGGCACTCTCGCGCGCGTTGGAATGGACGCGCTCGTCCTCGCCGGCGCGCTCGAAGCTCATGGCTTTGAAACCATTCCGCATATCACCACGCGCGACGCCAACATCATCGGCCTTCAGGCCATGCTGCTCGGCGCCTGGGCCGTCGGAGGCGTGCGCAATATTCTCGCTATCACCGGCGATCCGCCCTCGCTCGGCGATCATCCGGAAACGAGCGGGGTCTACGAAGTCGACTCCATCGGCCTCGTCAAAGTTCTCGCGCGGCTGAATCAGGGGACCGACTGGGCCGGGAAAAGCCTCGGCGGCGCCACCAACTTCACCATCGGCGTGGCCGTGAATCCGGTCGCCGAAGACCTTGACGAGGAATTGCGCCGCTTCGATGCCAAGATTGAAGCAGGAGCGCACTTCGCCATGACTCAGCCGATCTTCGATCCCGACCACTGGCACGCGTTCCTGAAACTCCTCGGCGGTAAATCTCCCGTTCCCGTGCTCGTCGGTTTGTGGCCGCTCGTCAGTTACAAGCAGGCGCTGCGCCTGAATAACGAAGTCCCGGGAATCGTGATCCCCGAAGCGACGCTCAGGGAAATGGAAAAAGCGGGAGAGCACGCGCGCGATCGCGGATTCATCCTTGCACGGCGCATGCTCGATTGGGCGCGTACGGCGCGCAGCGCGGGAATCGCCGGCGCGTACCTCATCCCGCCATTCAAGCGCTACGAAGAAGTTCTGGAGCTATTCACGTGATCGCGTCGCGATATTTACGGCGCTCGCGCAGTAGCGGCAGGTGGAAATTCTAAAAAAACCAAAAGCGTTTGCGCCGCCGCGAACCTGAACCGCGCGAATCCCCACTGTCCACTAGTTCCGGAACGAACGGCAGTGAGCGTCCTTCGAACGCGGCCAGGGGATTCTCAACGAGCAGAGCGCGAGCGACTTCTTCTCCTTGCATCTTCGCGACGAGCTCGAACGTTTCCTTCAAGCGCGGCGGCCGCGACGTCAAGTTATGCGCGTCGCTCGCAAAAAAATGAATCGCTCCCGCAGCAAGCCACTCCTTCGACACATCGAGCGCGGACTTCCCGAATTTCCCCAGCAGCGATTGCGCCGTTACCTGCACGAAACAACCCTGACGCAGCCAGCCAAACAACCGCTCGGGTTTCGAGCGAATCAGCGGATTGCGTTCCGGATGCGTGACGATCGGAGTGATGCCGGCAAGCTGGAGTTCGTGCAACGCCTGATCGAGCGAAGCGGGAATCGAGAAATCAGCAAATTCAACGAGCAGGTAATTTTTCTGGTTGAGCGTGTAGCGGTTCGGTTCGAGGCGAATGTCCCGCAGGTTTTCAAAACTGAGATGAAAATCGCATCCGGTTGCAAACTTCAGGCGTCCTTCGAACCGCGCCTGTAGTTCATCTCGCCGCTTCTCGATCAATTTCGGTTCGAAACGATGATTCGGGCTCGCGTGCGGCGTGCCTATGATATGGGTAGTTCCGTCCGCAATTGCCATTTCCGCCATGGCGCAGGATGTGTCGAAGGTATCGGGGCCGTCGTCAAGGCCAGGAAATATGTGGCAGTGGATATCAACCATGTAAGAACGAGAATAGCGCAGCGAGGAAACGATGACAACGGAGCAGAGGGCAACGGCGTTCCCTGCGTATGTTCCGCCCCGCTGTTTCGAGGTGTGAATTCTTGTTATATTGCATGCCCGGACTATGGCAGCCGGGGCAAGATGTAGCGCGGCTTGAAAGTCGCAGAAGCACGACTCAGGAGCGGAATGGGCGTAGAGCGCAAGCCGGAATTCTTCGCGGGCAAGAGCGTGAAAGTCGGAATCGTGGGCTGCGGCTATGTGGGCCTACCGCTCGCCTTGCGCTTTGCGGACGTGGGCCACATTGTCACGGGGTTTGACCTCGATGCCGTGAAAGTGGAAAAACTAAATGCGGGACAGTCGTACATCCAGCATATCCCGGCCGAAAAGATACGAAAACACATCGACGAGAAACATTTCGAGGCCACCACGGACTTTGGTCGAATACGCGAAATGGACGCTGTGCTGATTTGCGTTCCGACGCCGCTCGACGAGCGGCGCGAACCGGATCTGAGTTTCGTCGAGAAGACGACGATTGCCATCGCGGCAAGTCTACAGCGGAGCCAGCTCATCGTTTTGGAAAGTACAACTTATCCGGGTACCACCGAAGAGCTCGTGCTTCCGATTCTCGAAAGCGGCGGCTTGCGCTGCCCAGTGGGCGATGGCGCGGGCTCCGAAAACGTTGCGACTGATTTCTACTTGGCATTTTCGCCGGAGCGGGAAGATCCGGGTAACAAACAGTATGGTCTGGCCGAGATTCCGAAGGTGGTCGGAGGGGTGAACCCGCCCAGCAGCCGTGCAGCCGCCCGGCTCTACGCACAAGTCGTTTCGCGTGTCGTGCCGGTAAGCTCGACGCGGGCGGCCGAAATGGTGAAGCTGTTCGAGAACATTTTCCGGTGCGTCAACATCGCGCTGGTGAATGAATTGAAGCAGCTGTGCCTACGAATGAATCTCGATATCTGGGAAATCATCGACAGCGCCGCGACGAAGCCGTTCGGGTTCATGCCTTTTTATCCCGGCCCGGGCCTCGGCGGACACTGCATCCCGGTGGACCCATACTACTTGTCGTGGAAAGCGCGCGAATACGATTTCGCGACGCGGTTCATCGACTTAGCCGGCGAAATCAACACGGAGATGCCGTACCACGTGGTGAATGCGGTAACCGAAGCGCTCAACGAGCGGCAGAAAAGCCTGAAGGGGGCCAGGGTGCTTCTGCTCGGCGTGGCCTATAAGAAGGATGTGGACGACTTGCGCGAGTCGCCCTCGCTGAAGCTGCTCGAGCTACTTACGCAGCGCGGCGCGCTGACGGACTACAACGACCCTTTTTTCCCCGCGTTGCACAAGATGCGCCACTACGATTTTTCGAACATGCGCTCGGTGGAACTCGTGCCGGAGCGTGTGGCGAGCTATGACTGCGTGCTCATCGCCACGGACCATTCCAGTTACGACTACGAAGCGATTGTGCGAAACGCAAAACTAGTTGTGGACACGCGAAACGCCACGCGGCGCGTGAAAGAAAACCGAAACAAAGTCGTACACTGCTGAGCTGAATCCGCCGCGCTTAGTAAACAAAGCAACCTAATTAGCGAGCGTCGCTCGGTTTGGTCGACCGTAAATTCCAAGCTATTGAGTGGACAGGCTTTAGCGGCCGTGTTCAATCAATCACGCTTGAAGCCGGTAGTTCCATTGCGGGAATCGGATGCCGAGGTTATGTTTTCGTTTATGGCACCTGTCCCGCTTGCACAGGAGAAAACGACTTGGACGCCCGATCCCGGGCGACGCCGAAGCATGCGCGTGCTGCTCAGTGTGCCGATCCTCGTTAGCGGAAAGACGTTGGACAACAAAAACTTCGAGGAAGAGGCCCGAACCCTAGTAGTGAACGCGCACGGAGCGCTGATCTCGCTCGCAGCGGGCGTCGCTTCCGGGCAAAAGCTGACCATTCACAACAAGGCCACGCAGCAATCGATTGAATGCAAAATCGTCTACCTAGGGAACCCGCAGGCGGGAGAAACCCAGATGGGAATCGAATTCGTGAAGGCTTTGGCGTCATTCTGGCAAATTGATTTTCCTCCGGACGACTGGGTCGTTCCGGAAAGCTAGTTCCCCAGCCTTTCGAACCACTTCCTCAATTATTGCCAAGAAGACGTCAGCTCGACTCGAAGGCTTCCAAAAGGAATATCGGCTTGCATCTGCACCGGGGTGTGCGCCGAATCGTGGGCCAACCAAACCAAAAAGCTCGACTCTGAGACCTCAGAGCCGGATTGATAGATGCGGATCGAAATGCGCGATGCCTGATAGTTTCCAGCCGCAACGGCCACAGTTTCGTTAGCGGCTTGCAGGCGCGCGTGCATATCGAACAGGTTTTTACCGTCAAAGACTGGCGCGCGATATTCGGGTGTTTTCTGCCAATCGACGCTACGCAGCGCGTAGAGCGCGCCGAGCGGATCACGGGTGTCGGCCAAAACGAGAGTAGCGGGAAAGCCGGGACGGGGAGTTTGTCCCTGAGCTACCAAGTAGATCGTTTGTTCCTTCTTGCGCCCCATTTCGTCCAAGTGCATTTCAAATTGACGGCTTTCAAGCGACACGGAATCGGTATAGGAGTCGAACTGATCGTCGATGGTTGCCAGCGACCGGGCGGGACTCACGGTGTGAGCGGACGCGCGAAAGTGCCAGGTCGGCCAGTCAAGGAGGCTGCGCCGTTCCGGGATGTTCAGTTGCACGGACGCGGCATTTGAAAATACGGACCACGAGACACGGTAGTTGAGCGTTTCGCCGACGCGGAAGGGCATTGGCAGGTCCTTCGCGGACGGTTTCGCTGGACGCTTTTGTTTAATTGTTTTTTGTAGAGGTGCGTCGAATGTGTCCCCTTCGGCGCGGGCGAAACAAAGCGCCGAAGAAAAGAGCAGCAGCGACAGCGCCGTGAGGAGAGCAGAACGGTCGGACAATCGAATTGGAAGAATGCCGATTCGCATATGCCTCAAATCTAAAGCTTTTTCTTCGATGCTTCTCCAAAGATAAGAACCACTAACCCCGATCTCTAGTTGTCCGGGTGCAAGGGCCGGTCTATATTCAAGCGTACCCGAAAGAGAGCAAGAGAAGCCACGACGCCCGCAAAAGTTCGTGCGGAATGGGTTCCTTCTCGCTGCAGCTTCTTCTCCGAAAGGAAAAATTAAGGATGCGTTACGTCGTGACAGGGGGCGCCGGCTTTATCGGCTCAAACATCGTGGACGAGCTTCTGCGCCGCGGCCAACAGGTAGTGGTGCTCGACAACCTTTCAGGAGGTAAAGAAGCGAATCTGGCAGGCGTTCGCGAAGAGATCGATTTGCGAGTGGGAACGATTACGGACCTGGCGGCTCTGCAATCGGCGTGCAAAGGAGCCGATTACGTGATTCACCTTGCGGCGCTGGCATCGGTTCCGCGCTCGGTGAAAGATCCAATCGAATCAAACCGGGTAAATATTGATGGAACACTGAACGTGCTGGTGGCGGCGCGCGACGCGAAAGTGCGGCGGGTGGTTTTCGCGGCGTCTTCTTCGGCATACGGCGAGTCTGCTTCGCTGCCGAAGATCGAGACGATGCGGCCTGCGCCAATCTCGCCGTACGGCGTGACGAAATATGTTGGCGAACTTTACGCACAGGTATTCGGGCGCGTTTACGGGCTTGAGAATGCGTCGGTGCGATATTTTAACGTGTTCGGGCCGCGACAGGACCCGACCTCGCAATATTCGGGCGTGCTTTCACGATTCATGCTTGCACTGATCGAAGGGAAATCTCCGGTGATTTATGGCGATGGCGAGCAATCGCGCGACTTTACATACGTCGAAAATATCGTGGACGAAACGCTTCGCGCCTGCGAGGCCGAGGCCGCTTCGGGGCAAGTGTTCAACGGAGGTACGGGGGCGCGAATTACCCTAAATGAAGTGATAAAACTGCTGGAGGGAATCACCGGAAAGAAAATTCAAGCGAAATACGAGCCGGTGCGGACGGGGGACATCCTACATTCGCAAGCTGACGTTTCACTCGCGCGAAAGGTGCTCGGGTATGAGCCGCGCGTTCACTTTGAAGAAGGCCTGCGGCGCACGTGGGACTGGTATAAGAGCGCTTACGGAAAGAAATAGTCCGCAGGAATTCAGCAACTCCCGCCATTGAGGTACGCGGGGAGCTCGATGAGGCTGTCGAGCATCAGATCGGGCGGATGGTCGCGCAGACCCTCGGCGCCCAAACCGTAGCTGACGCCGCAAGACCAGATGCCTGCATTGCGCGCCGTTTTGATGTCCACGTCGGAATCGCCCACGATCATGGCTTCTTGAGGCGCGGCTTTGAAATCGCGCAATAGGGTGTGGGCGCCCATTGGATCGGGCTTCTTCTTCGCAAAACTATTCCCACCGTAGACGTAGCGAAAATAGCGCGAGAAACCCAGGCCGTCGAGAATCGCACGGCTGAAATTTACGGGCTTGTTAGTGAGGACGGCCATGGAATGCTTTTCGAGCAGTGCGAGGCCTTCGCGCACACCGGGATACGGAAGAGTGTTGTCGAGCATGTGGGTGCGGTAATAGGAAAGAAAATAGGCAAGGCCCGCGTCGGCTTCCACATCGGTTACGCCTTCGCCCAGCGAGCGGCGAACCAGAACCGGCGCACCATTGCCTACAAAACGGTATATCGTTTCATGTGCGAGAGGGCGGCGACCCATGTGCTCAAGCATGGCGTTAATCGAAAGCGCAAGATCGAGCTTAGAATCGATGAGCGTGCCGTCGAGATCGAAGATCAAAACTCGCACGGCGCTGAATTTGTGGCTGCCTGGCATGTCCCTCGGAGCCGATCGGTGAGCTTTTTATTTTAGATTGAGCGGCAGCGTTTGTCACCGGCGGGTTTGGAGCAGTTAGAGCGCGCTGCTACAATAAATGTTTTCGCAGGCGCTTCTGCTCGCATCTGAGGCCCACATGGCTGAAATCCATTCTTTCCGCGCCTTCCGTTACGATACAAACCGCGTTTCGCTCGAACAGGTCCTCACGCAGCCTTACGACAAAATTACGCCGGCGATGCAGGAGCGCTATTACGCCGCTAGCCCGTACAACCTGATAGCGATCGAAAAAGGGAAATCGTTTCCGGACGATACCGCGCAAAACAATGTGTATACGCGGGCGGGCAAGAAGATCGAGGAGTGGATCGCGGAAAAAATCCTGGTGCAGGACGCTGCGCCGATGATTTACGTCTATTCACAGGAATATTTCGTGCCCGGAACACAAAGCCGGCGCACGCGAATCGGGTTCATCGCAGCCGGGCGCGTGGAAGGTTACGAAGCGGAAGTGGTATACCGACACGAGAAGACGCTTTCGGCTCCGAAGGCCGACCGCATTGAACTCTTGCGCCATACCCGCGCGCAGACCGGGCAGCTGTTTATGTTGTACGACGATCCGTCAAAGAAAATCGATGCGATCCTTGAGGAAGCGGCTCGATTGAGCAAGCCCGTCGAGCTGCGCGATGAATTCGACGTTACGCACAAACTGTGGCCGGTGTCCGATCCGGTTTTTATCCGGCGCATACAGAAGGAAATGGCTGAGAAGAAACTGCTGATCGCGGACGGGCATCATCGTTACGAGACGGCTCTAAATTACCGCAACGAATGCCGCGAGCGAACGGAAAAAGACGGCGTTCCGCGCGACCGGATGGCGGCGCACGAATTCGCGATGATGACGTTTATCAACACGCATTCGAAAGGCTTGACGATCCTTCCCACGCATCGCGTGGTCCGGAATGTGGCGAACTTCGATTTCGAACAGTTCCGAAAAGCGGTGGACCCGTATTTCGACTGGTATTCGTATCCTTTCGCGGATGCAGAGGAACAGCGGGCGGAGCTTGCGGAATTCCGTAAGGATTTCGAAAGCGTGAACCACGGGCGCCGCGGCATCGGAGTTTATCCCGGAGGCGGCGCGTTCTATTTGTTTTTGCTACGGCGCGACGTTGATCTTGAAAGTTTGCTGCCGAATATATCCGAGGCGCAGCGTGGTCTGGATGTGGTGCTGCTGCACCGGCTGATCCTCGAAAAAGGGCTAGGGATTACGGCCGAAGCGGTGACGGCGGAAAAAAATGTTAGCTACGAACGAGAGATGGATGCGGCGATCGCAGACGTCGACAGCGGCGGAGCACAAGTGGCGTTCTTGTTGAACGCGGTACGCGTGAAGCAGATGGGCGATATTGCGCTGAGCGGCGACGTGATGCCGCAGAAATCCACGGACTTTTATCCGAAGCTGCTCAGCGGACTGACTGTGTATCGCCTGACAGGCACGCTAGAAGTATAAGCCGAAGGAAAAGAAGCGCGGCCCCTCTTGCAACGGGCCGCGCTTCGCAGAGATGTTTGAAAGAACTTGCTACTTAAAGCTGGCGACCGCGAGGGCTTCGTTATCGTAGGTGTCGAAGACGGTCATCAACTTCGTTACCTGCAGGACTTCCTTGAACTTAGTGCCCAGGTTTGCAAGCTTGAGCGTGGCACCCTGCGAACGCGCGCTGTGGAAGGTGGCCACGAGCGTGCCGAGCCCCGCGCTGTCGATGTAGCTTACCGTCGACAGATTGAGAACGATCTTCTTTTTTCCAGCGGCGAGCAAGCTCTTTACTTTTTCGCGAAACGCATTGCTTTCTTCGCCCAGCACGATGCGTCCCTCAATCTCGATCACGGTGACGCCATTCACATCCCGGTCCGTCATTCTCAGTGCCACGTTCTCGCCTCCTCAAAAAGCTCAAAAAATCGTGTGTCTAAATGTTGCCCGGAAGAAACCGCGTTCGCTGCCGATGGGCGACGGGTTCGCTCCCTAAATATAATCCGAACAGGACATATAGTAGCCGCAAGACGAGCAAATCAACTTGCAGCGTTGCGGCACCAAACGGCTGGAGCAGCGGGGACAGTACTCGGAAGGTGACTCCGCGTGCTGACCCTGGGTCTCTCGAGTAACGCCGTTCGACTCCGATGCGTGGGCCGGTGGTGAAGACGGTTCGGGCTGTGCCATCCCTGGACGTCCTTCGGACAAATGTTTATAGCACACTCCCAGCACGGGGAAAAGCAATCGTGAACCGTGGGAAAGTGTGCTGGCGACGATTCATGCGATTCGAGCAGTTGGTTCGAGCCGCATTCTTAGACACCGAGGAATCAGTTCCGTGCCATTTCTACAAAGCATGGATTGCGGGCTGGGGCGCGGTGGATGTAGATTGCTTCAAATCTCATGGCAACCGGTCGCGTGCGCCTAGCGTCTGATACTGTGACGGAAGAACGGGAGGTGGCCGTGAATAGGACGCTTCAATTCGCGTTAGCTGCAGCGCTTCTTCTCGCAGTTCCTTCTCTCGTTCGGGCACAGCGGGCCGTACGCGTGAGCAGCTCAACGAGTGCGCGCGCGCGATCTGGAGTTGTCCATGCGGGATCGGCTCACGCTACCGCCGGTCGCAAGGCGCCGCGAGCCAGGGCAGCAGATTCTTCCGCATCTTTTGGCGATCCTCTTACGATCCAGCAGCTCCTCGATCCCTTTCCGGGATTTGGCTTCGACTTCGAATTTCTCAATTCAGTCGACCGGGATCTGGCGATTAAAGCGCTGATCGATCCGATCACGGAGCAGCGCCTGGCACTCGCAGAACGGCTTCAGAGGAGATCGTCAGGATTCGGATCTTCGGGCTTTTTTCTACTGGATGGTGGAGGAGCATACGCTATTCCGCCCGGCTCTGACGCGACTGACCAGACGCAGAGCGCCGAGCAGAAACCTCAAGTAATAGTCGTGCAGATGCCAGCGTCGCAGCAGAAGGGTGAGGAGTCCGCCGGTCTCGAAGCTCCCGAGTCAGCGTCACTGCCCGACGTTGGCGAGTTCACTCTTGTTTTGCGAAATGGCTCTCGGATTCAAGCTGTAGCGTTTACGCGCAGAGATGACAAGATCATCTACATCACGCCTTCCGGCGGACGGCGCATATTGGCGGTCTCGGACCTCGACACCGATTCTACCGAGCGCACGAATCAAGAAAACGGAACTCCGTTGCAGCTTTCCCTTTAGACCGTCCTGTTTGAACCCAAATTAAAGTGGCGAAGTGCACTCTCTGCGCTAAGCGCCAGAGCGGCGAACAGGTTCGGGCATGTAAAGGCCGGCATCGGCGGGAAGACCGGCACGCTCGAATTGCACCGTGGTGTGGGTGATGTGGAAGTCGTGCGCGAGAACATCCTTGATGCCGCCGAGAATTTTTTCGCTATCTTCCATGTGCATATCGGGAATGCGGATGTGGCAGGAGAGCGCGTTGAGATCAGTGCCGAGGGTCCAAATGTGAATGTCGTGGACTTCCTGAACGCCTTCAACGCGTAACATCGCTTTGGCGACTTCTTCAAGGTGAATACTCCTCGGCAACCCTTCGAGAAGGATGTGGCTGCTTTCCAGAAGAATTCCCCTGCTTGACCACAAGACCATTCCGCCGATTGCGACGCCAATCGCAGAATCGGCCCAAGTTGCGCTGGTCCAACGGATCGTCAAAGCGCCCGCCATGATGGCGACGTTGGAGAGAGAATCGAAAAGGTTGTGAAGCCAAACGGCGCGCAAATTCAAATCGCGGCGTCCGCCGTGCACTGCGAGCGTGATTCCGCCGTTTACCACCAGAGCCGCTAGCGAAACCCAAAGCATGATTCCCGTCTGTACTTCGACAGGCGCCCGAAGGCGCTGGATCGATTCGTAAATGAGAAAGACTGCGACTAATGCGAGCAACATCGAATTCACAAAAGCGGCTAATATTCCCGCTCTATGGTAGCCGTAGGTCTTCTCTTCCGTCGGAGGACGCCTAGCCCAGCGAGTGGCGAGCCATGAAATGACCAGGGTTGGAACGTCCGTGAGATTGTGGATGCCGTCGCTGACAAGAGCGATGGAGTGTCCTGCATAGCCGGCAACAATCTCAACTGCGACTAGCGCAAAGGTTGCGACAACCGCTGTCCCGAGAATTGCAGTCATCTGCTGGCCCGCGCCATGAGAGTGGGGATGCGAGTGAGCGCCGTGCCCGCCGACGCCATGTGCATGAACGTGCATCGATCAAATTCTACCGCAGTGGGGTCCAGGACAGAGCATCGAGCGTTGAAACTTGCCGGAAGCGGCATCAGTCTAATGGGAATGAACGCGGCGGACGAAACCCAATTGACTTCGCTCGCCGCACCTGCCTACCATGACAACGGTTTCGGTCTTGGTGCACAAAAAAGGGCGTTTGGGCGACGCTCGCGATTCGCCCGGCGATGACGCATAACATTGCCAAATTGACGTTTTGGGGAGTGCGGGGTTCCACTCCTACGCTCGACCGCGAGACTTGGCGCTACGGTGGAAACACGCCTTGCCTCGAACTAACGGCGCCGGGTGGAACGAAGTTCATCCTCGATTGCGGGACGGGATTGAGGATGCTGGGTAATCACTGGACGCAAGCGCACCCCGGGCACCAAATCGAAGCTCACGTTCTAGTTACGCATTACCACTGGGATCACATTCAGGGCATCCCATTCTTTTATCCGTTTTTCGAGGCGCAAAACAAATTTCACTTCTACAGCTTTGAATCGAAATTCCTAGGTCCGAACAGTCTTCGAAAAGTATTCGAAGCTCAGCTCGCCAGCCCTTATTTTCCCGTGGACGCGAGCATCATGAGTGCAGCGCGCACTTTCCGCGAGGTGACGGGCGGCGAGCAATGGGAAATTCATGGCACGCGGATCACGGCCTGCTCGCTGAATCATCCTCAGGGATGCCTGAGCTATCGCCTCGATACAACCGCCGGTTCAATCGTTTACGCCACGGATAACGAAGCGGGCGTTCCGGAATTTGACCGCAACCTGAGGAAGGTGGCCCAAGGAGCCGACGTTTTGATTTACGATGCGCAATATTCCCCCGAGCAACTTGCTTCGAGCCGCAAAGGGTGGGGGCATTCCAGCTGGCTGGAGGGAGTGAAAATTGCGCGCGATGCAAAAATCCGAAATCTCGTTCTGTTTCACCACGATCCCGATTCCAAGGACAAGACTGTGGACGGATTCTTGTCGGCAGCCAGGCAGGAATTCCCCGCTACGTGGGCCGCAACAGAAGGGATGAATATCACTCTGAGCGATCGCGGCGTTGCGATCGAGATGCGCGAATCGCGCGCGGGACAGCGCCGACGACTGCGGTTCGGAGCAACTGTCAGCGGCCAAGCCGTGGATGGCACATCGTTCGAAGAGAAGGCCACGGTTCGCGACATCAGCCTGCAGGGGGCTTATCTTGCCCTAAACCACCTACCACAGCTGCAATCGGAATTGCGCGTCGTGATCGAGGCCGCCGGCGACCCGGCGCATTCAAGCCCACTGAGTCTTCGCGCCACCGTGGTTCACTGCTCTCCCGGCCGAGAAAAACACTTGAACGGTGTAGGCGTCGTCTTCATCGAAGAACCCGAGTTAGGCACGCCTCGCGATTAATATGGCTTGGTTGCTGCATCCGCGACGGCTGCTTTCCACCCGATCGCCGCTGCCTGTGCTAGCCGCGTGCGTGAGAGAGCTGGTTCTGCGCCTGCCAGTGACTCAAAACAATGGCAGAGCTAGATGCCGTCATTGAGCTTGGTGATTTGTGCATCGAGGTCGGCCAGGGCGCGATTGAGTTGTTCGCGGTATCGCGGGTCGGTGCTCGCCTGCAGGTCCTTCTGTACGCGCGAGCGGGACAGAAGGAGCACCTGCCTCCGCCGGTGAGATTCCACCTGTGCTGGGGTCAACTGCTTGTTAGGCCTTTTGTTGCCTTTATCTTCTAAATCTTGAACCTGGGCTTCAACCGACTTACTTTCCCATCCTCTAGCCATGGCAAGAATCATACAGCGTCGTCAAGTTCTCGCGGCGAGATATTTGAATAATTTCTAGAAAAGAAACGATTCATGCTGAAGAGCGGCGTTCCAGTACACTTTGGGGCGAAGGAGCGGCCATGAAATTTGACGCGATTGTGATTGGTTCAGGGCAAGGCGGCAACCCGCTTTCGTACGGACTTGCGGATAAGGGATGGAAAGTCGCACTAGTGGAACGGAATCAGCTCGGTGGAACCTGCGTGAATACCGGCTGCACACCGACGAAGACGATGGTGGCATCGGCGCAGGTGGCGCATTATGCACGCAACGCTTCGCGCTGGGGCGTGCTGGCTAAAGAAGTGACTGTCGATCTCGCCGCGATTTTGGCGCGGAAGAACAAGGTAGTCGAGGGCTTTCGCGCCGGCCACGAGCGCAGTGTTGCAAAACGCCCCAATCTGACTCTCTTCAGGGGGTACGGAAAGTTTGTTTCGCCGCATGAGGTTCAGGCGGGAAACAACATTCTCGAAAGCGAACGAATTTTTATCGACACCGGCACACGGCCTGTGCAGCCGCCAATTCCCGGCCTCGAGTCAGTGACTTATTTCACCAACGCTAGTTTGATGCAGATTCAGGAGCTTCCAAAACATTTGATCGTGATCGGAGGTGGTTACATCGGGCTCGAATTCGGGCAAATGTTTCGACGGTTTGGCAGCCGCGTAACGCTGATTCACAAGAGCGACAAAATTCTCGCGCGCGAAGATCCGGACATCGTGGCGGAACTGCAGAAGGCACTCGAAGCCGAAGGGATCGCATTTCAGTGTGGCGCGCGTACAACGCGAGTTACCAGCGCGCGCGGCGAAATTTCTGTGACGATCGAAACGAAACAGGGCTCGACCACGCTCGCTGGGTCCCACCTTTTAATCGCCACGGGGCGACGGCCGAATACGGACGATCTCGGCCTCGAAAAGTCAGGCGTACAGAGCGACGTGCTCGGCTACATCAAAGTGAACGGGCGGCTCGAAACGAAGGTTCCGGGCATCTGGGCCCTGGGAGACGTGAAAGGCGGTCCTGCGTTCACGCACATTTCCTACAACGACTATCAGGTCGTGTGGGGAAATCTAATCGAAGGCAAGAATTTGACAATTGAGAATCGCCATGTGCCGTACGCCTTGTTTACTGACCCACAGCTCGGCCGCGTGGGCATGACAGAAACCGAAGCTCGCACATCGGGACGAAAACTGAAAATCGGAACGTACCCAATGGCCAGCGTAGCCCGCGCAATCGAGCGTGTTGAAACCGCCGGCGTGATGAAGATCGTCGTGGACGCAACAACCGACCGAATTCTGGGCGCCGCAATTCTAGGAGCAGAAGGCGGTGAGACCGTTCAAATTCTCGGAATGCTAATGCTCGCGGGCGCGCCGTACACGGTGCTCAAGGGAGCAGTCTACATCCATCCAACGCTTGCCGAGGGCTTGTTCGGGCTTATGGAAAGCGTACGGCCAGTGAATTGAACAGCTACTCTGAGCAAGACGTCACGACGCCAATTGCATCATCCTGCGTGCGCGAAGGTCTGCACGATCGTGGACCGGTCGACGGGTTCCACTGCCACGCCATCGCGGAATCCGACGAAGCGTCCTGATACGGCCGGAACGCGCTCACCGGGCACGATAATCCCCACCAGGTTCAACGGATCGGTCGCTGAGATCGTAATCGTCTGGCCAGTCGCTCCCTGGGAGCGCGTCGCACGGAGTGATTCAACGGCCAGCGGCAATGCGAACTGTTCACCAAGAAATCCGCTGACGAATCTTCCGCCGCGCACTTCTCCGCGGTCTTCGAGCCTTCTGAGAGCCATCAGCACCTCGCGCCACCGAGGCAGGATGGATTCCCGCGTCAAGACTTCGCGGAACACAACTCCGTAGCGATTGAGGAGCATGCGGCATACTGCTTCGAGAGCGGGGCCGCGGCTGTCCGTTTCGGCAGCGGAAGGGTCGGGATCGAGCAAAGACCAGCGCCCGGAACTGTGCCGCGGCCGCGAACTGCGTCCGTGGCCGTGGCCGGAGCGGCGCTTGGGATCAATCAACGCACGCAGGTTGTCAAAACCATCCGCGGTGATAATCCCGGCGGCAACCATCTCCCAAAGTGCTGACTCAATTTCCGATTTTAGTTTGCCGGTACCACGGACGATGTCCGCGAAGAACGAAGCGCCGCGATGCTTCAGAAATTGCAGCACCTCGCGCGCGCCGGGGCTCAGAACGCTCGCTGGATCGCCCATGGAAGATTTGTTGTGACGCGCGACCATCCAATCGGCGTCATCGCGCACGAAAAACGTGATGGGCGCGATGCTGCTCGGCATGACACGACGAGTGCCCGCAAGGGAATCGTCAAGAAATGCGGGGTGCGGCGAAAGGCGGCCCCATCCGACGGCGCCCGTAAGGCAGAGTTGATCGAGAATGGCGGGATTGTAGTCGGCGATGCGCTTCGCCAGAATCTGGCGCTCCCACGCGTTTGCGGGCGCCTCGTAACCCTGTAGCTGGCGCAGCGCCTCAAGCGTGCCGCGCTCGCCAAGAAGTTGCGTGCCTGGCGCGAGGTGTTGCCAACGCAGGAGCCAGCGCATAAATTGCGCGGCTGTGACTGGTTGAATCTCCTTGCGAAGTTTGCCAATCGTGAGCCGGTGGATTCGCGCGAGCAAGCGACGATCGCACCATTCTATGAAGGACGACGAAGGATCGGTGAAGCGGCCGCGGATAATTGCTCCACTCGTCTCGAGCCGCAAAAAAGTATTGTCGAGATCGGATTCTGGAAGTCCGAGCAAACTGGCGAGAGCACCTGCTGTCACTGGCCCCGAATGTTGCATCCACCCCGCGATCATGGCATGCAGCGCGTCTTCTTTCGTGGGCGTGGAAATTTCGACGTCGGCAACGGCCGATTCGAAAACCGTAGTTGGAAAGACTTGGGCGAAGGTTCTTGCCTTCTCCGCTGCAACCCAATACGCGCGGCCTTGTTCGACGGCGCGCGCGGCACGGCCCCGCGAAACAAGTTCGTTAAAAAATATGTGCCAAGTTGCGGACGAGGCGTCTCCCGATTCTCGCGGCTGGGGCAGTGCGATCAGCGTGAGCAGGCCATCGTGAAGTTCGTCCGCATCGCGCGCATCCAGTCGCGCTTCTTCGCGCACCTCGGCGATCGCCGCGGGATCGAGTCGTCCAACTTCGGACAGGATCGCCTCCGGCAGAACACGGCGCATCTCGACGGCACGCGCGCGGCGCTCTTCTAACGGCGCATCGTCGAGATATGCATACGGGTTGGCGTTCAGGATCTCATGCGAGAACTGAGAGGGAACCGGAGTATCCACCGCGACGCAGCCGATCCGGCCGTCCAGAATTTTCGCGAGGAGATCTTTCAAGCCATCGATGTCCATGGCTTCAGTGAGCGCGTCTTTCATTACCTCACGCACGAGAGGATGTTCGGGAATGTGCATCTCGCCCGCGATGTTTTCCTGGCACGCCGCGGCATCTGGAAACACGGCCGCGAGCAAATCATCGGCGCGCATGCGCTGAATGTGTGGTGGAACTTTCTTACCGCCCTGAAAGCGCAGAAGCATAAGAGCGCGCGAAGCATTCCATCGCCAGCGTGCGGTGAAGATAGGAGAAGCGAGTACGGCTTGTTCGAGTACTTGCTGGACAGATGCGGGATGCAGAAAACGAAAAACGTCTTCCAGGGGGAAACTGTGCTGCTCCGCGAGTGAAATATTCAGGCCATCGTCAGTGGCGGCGGCTTGAAGTTCGAAATTGAATGAGCGGCAGAAGCGCTTACGGAGCGCGAGTCCCCAGGCTTTGTTGATACGGCCGCCGAATGGAGCGTGGATCACGAGCTGCATGCCGCCACCTTCATCGAAGAACCGTTCGGCAACGATTGTCTTCTGCGAGGGAACTACACCCAGCACCGCGCGTCCGGCGATGATGTATTCGACAATCTGCTCAGCGCCGGCGCGATCCACGCCGCATTCTTTTTCTAGCCACGCGATCGCGTCGCTCACTTTTGGCGAATTTTGCGCGGAATATCCGGGCGCGACACCGCGAACCATTTCGTCTACTTTTTGACGTAAATCTGCCACTTGCTCGGAAAGCTCAGCCGAGCGCGCGGGGGCTTCTCCAAGCCAGAATGGCACGTTAGGCGCGGCGCCGTGCGCATCCTCTACGAGGACTTGACCAGCCTGCACGCGGCGAATTTTCCACGACGTGTTGCCGAGAAGGATGATGTCACCGCGCAGGCTTTCAACTGCAAAATCTTCATCGACCGTGCCGATCACTGCGCCTTCCGGTTGGGCAATGACTGTATAGAGGGCGTTATCGGGAATTGCGCCGCCGCTGGTGATGGCAGCCAGGCGGCTGCCCCGCCGGCCGCGCACGCGCCCATTAACGCGATCGCGATGAAGATAGGTGCCGTAACGCCCACGGCGCGCGGCTATGCCCTCGGAAAGCATTTCGACAATTGCATCAAAGTCGGCGCGCGCCAAATTTCGATACGGGTAAGCGCGACGAACGAGCGCGAAAAGATCGTCTTCCTGCCAATCTTGCGCCGAGCACAACGCGACAATCTGTTGTGCCAGAATATCGAGAGGCGCTTCAGGAATGGCGATGCAATCCAGATCACCTTGCCGGATCGAACGCATCAGAGCAGCGCATTCCAGTAGCTCGTCGCGCGTGGTTGCGAAGATGCGTCCCTTGGGGATGGCACCTCGCCAGTGGCCTGCGCGCCCGATGCGCTGCAGCGCGACGGCAATCGCTCGCGTGGAGCCAATCTGGCAGACCAGGTCCACCGCGCCGATATCAATTCCGAGTTCGAGCGATGCAGTCGCGACAAGTGCCTGGATTTCTCCGGCCTTCAGTTTATTCTCCGCAGCGAGGCGCAGTTTCCTCGATAAGCTGCCGTGGTGCGTTGCTACGGCATCCTTGCCGAGACGTTCCTCAAGATTGTGCGCCACGCGTTCGGCCAGTCGGCGAGTGTTCACAAAAATAAGTGTCGATCGATGTTTGCGCACGAGCTCCGCGAGGCGGTCGTAAATTTCATCCCAAACCTCGTGCGAGGTAACCGGGGACAATTCGCTCGCGGGAACCTCGACCCCAAGGTCAAGCTCGCGGCGATGCCCGATATGAACGACTACAGGATCTGGTCGACTTCCGCCGGTGAGGAAATGGGCGATCAGCTCAATCGGCTTCTGCGTGGCGGAAAGGCCGACGCGCACGAGGGGGCGTTCGGTGAGAGCCTCCAATCGTTCGAGCGATAACGCGAGATGCGAACCTCGCTTGTCGTCGGCAACGGCATGAATTTCGTCGATGATTACAGTTTCGACCGACTTCAAAATCTCGCGACTTTTTTCTGCTGTTAGGAGAATGTAAAGGGACTCGGGCGTCGTAACCAAAATATGCGGCGGCCTTTGCAGCATCGCGCGGCGTTGATGCATCAATGTGTCGCCCGTGCGCACTGCGGTGCGAATCGGAGGCATAAGCAGCCCGCGCTCAGCGGCTAGTTGCAAAATTTCGCCTAGCGGAATTTCGAGGTTCTTCTGGATATCGTTAGAGAGGGCCTTCAACGGCGAAACGTAGAGAACCTCAGTTCTGTCGGTCAAATCACCCGCGAGCGCCTTGCGCACCAAGCGATCGATACAAGAGAGAAATGCGGCCAGAGTTTTTCCGGAACCGGTAGGCGCAGAAATCAAGGTGGTTTTTCGCGCGAGAATATGCGGCCAGCCCTGCTCCTGCGGCTCCGTAGGTGTTCCAAGCCGGCGCTCGAACCATTCGCGAACAATTGGGTGGGCCCAATCGAGGGGACCGGGCGGAGATGGCTTTAAACTCGCGGAAGTCATGGGAAGCGTTAGCGCGTCGATCTGAGAAGTAGCTGGAAGTCAAATGTACCGGCGCAGGATTAGAATACTACTTTCCGCGGTACTGTTTCAAAGCGAGAGGCCGAAGGTTTGAGAGCGTCTCACTCAGACGTAAGGACGGACGAGAGGCACGCCCTCTCGTCCGCTGTTTCTCGAAAACTCCACCTAAATCACATATGCACAGCGCCGAGAAGATAGAGAACTAACACGATGAGTAGAACCGTTCCGAGAATTCCCAGGCCACCGCCTGCTCCCCATCGCGAATAGCCGTAATAGCCGCCACCGCCGCCGAACAGCAGAATCAGAATGATGATTAGAAGTAACATTAAACTCTCCTTTGTGAAGTCGGTTCAATTTCTGGCCGAAAAACCTTGAGAAATGCTGCGTTTTTACTACCGTGAGCGTTTTGGGCCTCTTCGGATTCCTCGACTCAATTCTCCCAAATCAATATAAAATCAAACGGTTACAAACGTGGGGCCCGTAGCTCAGCTGGTTAGAGCAGCGGACTCATAATCCGTTGGTCCTAGGTTCGAATCCTAGCGGGCCCACCACCCATGCAGCACAATCACGTCATGGAACGCGCCAGCGTCATTGATCAGAACCAGGAACTCCGCCGACGTCATCGCGAAGAGCTCGCTTTTTGATCCTTTACTTGCAGCTCATTCACAACCTGCTGCACGTTGGGTACACCGGCTGCAACTTTCTCCGCTCGCGCGCGCCTTGCCTGCGAATCAACCTCTCCTTTCAACGTGACAACGCCGCTTTTCACATCATATTTGACGGCTTTATTCATTTTGTTCTGGATCAGGGCGGCGTCGAGATTCTTCTCGATGCCTTTATCGAGATCTGAATTCACGGCTTTCGCATCGCCTTCGCCGCCCGGCGGCAACACAGCGATTTGGTCAGACACTACCTGTCCAGTCGCGACGGACCTGGTTATGGATTCCGCTTGAGATTTGTCGCCTTCCGACGCGACATTTCCGGTGAGAGTAACAACTCCCTTGTCTCGATCCTGGCTGATCGAGACGTTCTTGTAACCGGCTTGGTCGAGCGATCTACGAACGCTGTCGGTCACGTCGGGAGACTTGGCTGTCTGCGAACATGCTGCAAACGCGCCCGCCACCAGAAGCGCCGGTAACGCGATGAGCAACCCAAAAGTTTTCATGTTTCTCCTTTTCTCGGCAACAAAAACGATCGGTATAATTTCCTTACAACTTCAGATATGTAACGCGCGTTTACAAATTCGCGCTCGCCCCGCAGTGGTAACAGACATGCAGAGCTTAGAACTGAAGTGAAATATAGGGTGTGCGAACATAAGACGAAATGGGCGGAAACCTGTAGACCATTAGAGGAATAGCTGTATCGCGAAAACCGATTATTTTGAAAAATCGTCCGTCATCAGTACAAAAGAGGGTACTACGGGAGGCCTTTGTAACGACTCCGGAGCGTAGGATTTCAGCGTTTTCGCAGCCTAAAGCTCCTGTCTCCACCAGCTTCAGTAAATAATTGTGATTTGGAGATGTTGTTGCACTCGTACGGATGGAGACGAAGATATGCTAAATAAAATTACAGTCCCTTCGGTCGCGCGACATGAGTGGAGAAGAGGCCTAGACTCCGAGGATTTCCGTGATGTCGAAAAACGGCTAGAGATTCTTAAAAGTTCGGTTGAAGATTTCCGCGACGCGTCGTGGACTGTATGGTCAGGTACGGGCAATCAGGTTCGCGAAATGGCGAATGCTCTGTGTCGAAAGCAGGAGGCGCTCTTATGGAAGTTGCGCGTGGCGAAACATTCGAGTGGTTTCGCTCAGCGGGTGCTGTTGGACGACATCATTAGTTCGATTGAGGATCTCGAAGAAACGGTTGAGTGGATGCTGAAACCAGCTTAGACGAAATGAACTCTGTGGGTCTTGTCCTTACCTAAATTTCTCTCATGTCCTCCGGTATCTAACCACGTATGTTGGGAATGTTCCGTACTTCTTGGCCATCGCCGTCTGGCCGACATAGTCGCATTTGAATTCCAGGCCTTTCTCCGCCGCGGCGAGCGCTGCAAACGGCTGGCTCGCGTAGACGTTTCCAGGTGGAGTTACTGGTTCAATCCGCGCCGCTCGGCTTACATGGGAACCAATGTAATTTCGCCGTTCCGTGACTGGATCGATACATCCGTATACGGGACCGGCGTGCAAGCCGATTCGAAGATCCAATTCCGGCAATCCCCGCGCCTTCCACCTCGTTGCCTTCACGCGATCCCTTAACTCCAACGCAAATCGGCCCGCACTTCCGACATCGGCAAAAACAAAGAACAAGCCGTCACCCCATGTGTTTTTCATGAGAGGAGGCGGCGCCAGTTCGTGGGCAAGGTTTCCGACCAAACCAAGAAAGTGCCGTACGAACAGCGGAACTTCATTTTCGTTCAGCTTGCTGAAACCGACGGCATCCGCAAACAAGAGCGCGCGAATCTCGGGCGAGAATTCCGGGCTTGCGTGTGGATAGACAGTTGCAGTTCCCACTGGATTCGGACGACGAGCTTCCGCAGGAATCTCCCGCTGTAAGATTGCTTCGAGGTCGATGACCTCGACGTCGCTTCCAGCCTTCCGCCAGAGGTCCACAGCGCTGGCCGTCCCACCCGGCCCGTCGCCGGGTACGCGGTTCCAAACCGCGAGCGGCCTCAGTTCTGTCTGCAACTGCTCGGCTCTTCCAGATGCGAGTCCATAAGCGATACGGTTGGCATACTCGAGCAGGATTCCACCAGCTTCGGCGACCTGCCCCGAGGTGACCACCACACTCGCGGCGCGTTGCGCGAGTCGTTCAAATCTCTCTTTCCAACCAGGAGCCCGGTCCACACTGTGCTCGACAAACTGCGCCTGTTCGTATGGAAGGATCATGTGAATTTCACCGCCCCGCTCGAGCATTGCCTCCAAAAAAAGAATATCGGCCCCGCATGCGCCCGACGCGTATCCGAACCCAGCATCAAACTTGCTCAACTGCTCGCGGATATTTGCGCCGACCACCTGCTCCAACGCAGCCGGAAAACGCGGCGTCAGGCGGTCCGGCCGATCGACCATGTGGCCGGAAAATAAAACCACTGATGGAATATGGAAGCAGAGATCCAGGCGATCACGAGGAGCTTTCAGTTGAGACATAATCAGCCGCGCATTCCGTCGCGAGGAATTCAAGTCTCCGTAGCGCTTGCGGCCCACTTCCGCCGCGCGCGAATACCAATCCTCCGCTTCGGACCACTCTTGGAGAATCAGTGCCGCTTCACCGAGCGTGGCCAATATCCAGTAGGAGTCCTTGTTCGCTGCGATTAGGCGCTTCAGTTCGGCAAGGCCCAGAGTGCGGACTTCTCCGGCCAGTTTCGATGCCAGAGCCAAGTCGCCGAGCCGCAGAGCCAGTGTTGCGTAGTTAATCCCGCTCCAATAACCCGCCGTGAGTTCATAAGCCTTCGCATAGAATTCTTGCGCTTGGCGAAGATGCGATTCCTTTTGTTCGGGAGACGCGGCCGTTTCGGCTAGATCCTTGTGCGTTCGCGCCAGCAAGCCCAGTGTCTCTTCGTCTTGCAACCCTTCTCGGTAAAGACGCAAGAAAATCGCGTTTGCAGCTGCGCTGGCACCGCTTCGAGCGAGCGTGAGTCCCAGAAGCTGACGAAGCGGCACATCGGAACTGAAATGCTTGAGCCCTTCGCTTACCACGTCGTACGCTAACAACGGCTCGCCGATCTTTACGATCCTTTCCGCCAACAGACGGAACAGTTCGGCGGAATGCGACCACAGTTCTTGATTGCGTCCATCCCAAATCGCGATGACTTCCTGAAGCTGGGGGCCCTTGGCCAAAAGGGCGCCAACGCGCTCTCGTTCTCCCGTTTCCAGATCGGTGGAACCGTCGGTTGTTACGACCGTCGAGCCCGGCAATTCAACCCTATAGCCCAGGATGAGCAGCATCTTGATCGCCTCGAGCGCGGTTCTGCGGTCGTATTCACGCTCGATTTCAGGGAGCTCGTCGTACGGTACCAGGCAAGGATGTTCCTTCGTGTCATCGTTGCGATGTGGACCGTAGCGCCAACCTTCGGATACGCGCTGCTGCGCCCAGATTTCGTGTGTGTTTTCGGACAGACGTTCCGTGAGCTCAACAAGCGAAGCGTCGAGGCGGACACGCGACGTATCTAAGGGTTTTGGCTTATAAGGCATCAGTCCTGCCCGCACATTCGATGGAGCTCAATCCCGCGAACATACGATGCCATGGGGACGGCATCGAATGTCATGGCAATGATAATCGAAAGTCGCGGCACCACGCCATGTAGTCGTGGGCCTTTTCGTAACTTCTCAGCACGATATATCAGCCTTGACAACACAAGTGCACCTAATTAAATTCGCCTTGCTCCTGCCTGTATACTCGTCAACTGGATGGGATAGCCGAAGGACACTAGCCCGATATGGCTCACGACGTATTCATTAGTTACGCGTCCGAGGACAAGACTGTTGCTGACGCGGTGTGCGCGATGATCGAGTCTCAGGGAGTGCGATGTTGGATCGCGCCCCGTGACGTGCTGCCAGGCGTCGCGTACGGCGAGGCAATCATCGACGCCATTCATGGCTCGCGCATCATGGTGTTGATTTTCTCCTCCAAAGCAAATGCATCTACTCACATCCCGAAGGAGATCGAACGCGCTGCCAGTCGAGGTGTAGCGGTTCTTCCGTTTCGAATCGAAGCTGTGTCGCCCGGAAAGTCGCTTGATTACTTCATTGGCAGCGTCCACTGGCTCGACGCATTTACGCCACCACTGGACGGTCACGTCAAGAGACTGGCGGAGAACGTCAAGACGTTACTTTCGCGAGGAGCTCCGCCGGCTGACGCGATTCCTGCCGCGCCTCTCCCAGCGCCGGTCGCACCCGCGGCACCTGCGCCGGCGGTGCAGCATACGCCCGCGCCCTCGGTTCCTCCGCGTGCTGCGGGACCGGCGGCGAGTGCCGTCGGGCTTTATTTGGCCCTCGCCGTAATGGTACTTATGGTCATCGCGTTGGGTCTGTGGTTCCTCGTGCGCCCCAGATTGCATTCAACGTCGCCACCCGTCGCGACGACAACGCCCGGTTCGACATCAATTGTGCCCACAGACAATGCGAGCAGCCCTGATGGTTCACAACCTGCCAAAACCTCGAGCGGCAACGCCAATGCCGTGAGTAACCCGACCCCTGCGGCGCCGAATGGCGCAAAACTCTACAACGAGGGAATCTCGTCGTATAAGAACCAGGATTTCCCGGCTGCCGCCAAGTCCTGGCAACAAGCTTGCGATGCGGGAGATCCGAAGGGTTGCTTCGGTGTCGGTGTGATGTACGAGGACGGAAAAGGAGTAACGAAGAGTGTTAAGCGTGCCGTCGACCTTTACAAGCGCGCCTGCGACCAGAGTTATGCGACCGCTTGCTACAATCTTGGCCTAATGTACGGGAACGCTCGAGGAGTGCCGATGGATTTGAAACACGCAGCGGATCTTTATAAGCGTGCGTGCGATGGAGGCAATGCATCCTCGTGCAACAATTTGGCTATCCAGTACGCGAACGGTCAAGGAGTCCCGCGCGACGACAAGAAAGCTGCCGATCTTTACAAGCGCTCGTGCGATGCCGGCGACAAGGCGGGCTGTAAGAATCTTGCTCACATGATAGGCAAGTAAGGAATGCTCGTCGCTCGACACCGCATTGCGCAGCAATCTCACTAAGCTTCGTCTGAAACGCTGTTTTAACACAACTCGTTTCATCGACCTTCCGGACAAAGCATGAGCGGCGGTAGCGAAGCTTGGCGCTCTTGGCCTCTCGCACAGCGCGAGCGCGAATACTCCCCAAGCAGTTGCGCGTCCTCTTACGAAGCAATCATCGCTGAGTACGCTTCCCGTAGCCGACAAGCCGAGCGGAATTTATTGTGCCAAAAGAATTTGAGCTGGGGAGACGGGCCTAACGAAACGTTCGACTTCTTTCCTGCTGCCTCTCCCGATGCGCCGCTGCTGCTATTCATTCACGGCGGCTACTGGCAGGAGCTATCAAAAGACGATTCCCTATTCGGAGCGCCGGATTGCGTTGCAAACGGCATTGCTTACGCTGCGATCGAATACGATCTCGCGCCTCGCGCGAGTATTGGGACGATCGTCGATCAGTGTCGCCGTGCGGTAGCTTCGATTCATCGGCAAGTGCTCGGACTCAGATTCGACTGTCATCGGTTTTACGTCGCGGGCAGTTCCGCAGGAGCGCATCTTGCCGCAATGCTACTGGTCCACGGCTGGCACAAAACCTACGGCCTTCGCGAAGATGCCATCGCAGGTGCAGTCCTACTTAGCGGCATCTACGATCTTGCCCCTCTCGTTGGCACATACGTCGATGCGCCCTTACGGCTTCGCTCCGCCGACGTTGCCGCTCTCAGCCCGATCCGCTTGCCGCATGAACGCCCGGTGCCTGCCATCGTCTCCTGGGGGGAATTCGAGACGGGAGAATTCAAGCGACAGAGCCGCGTCTATGCCGAAAACCTGCAGGCCCAGGGCTTTCCCATATCGGCGTTTGAAGCTGCGGACGCCAATCATTTCGATATTGTCTTCGGGCTCGCGGACCGTACAACCACACTGGGCCGCGTGACCCTGAAATTAATTACGGGAGCACACCCAGAATGACTTGAACTCTGGTGCGGCAAGGGCTACGGTTCCACGGCAGAAATAAGTTCCTCCGCAAATGTGTACGCATCGAGAAATGAATTGTAAAGAGGCGCCAGCGACGCTCGGAGAATGTCAGGCTCGCGCCAGTCGCAGATCACGCCTCGCGGTGCGAGTTTGTCGCAAATCGCGCGATCGACTTTCTTCATTCGCAAGGAAAGCATGGCTCCCCTGTGCGCGGGATCGCGTGGCGTAACGATTGAAAATTTGTCCGAAGACTGTTGCTCGAGCAAAAACTCCAAATAGCCGGTCAGAATGACGCTCTTAGCGCGAAGATTTTCGATCCCCGCTTCATCAAAGATTTCCATCGAGGCGCGGAGCGCCGCCATCGACAGTATAGAAGGATTGCTTACCTGCCAGCCTTCCGCTCCGGCGATGCCCTGAAAATTCGGGCCCATTTGAAAGCGAGTGGCCTTGTCGTGCCCCCACCAGCCCGTGAAGCGCGGCAATTTCCCATTGCGCGCGTGCCGTTCGTGAACAAAGCATCCGCCGATCGCCCCTGGTCCGGCATTCAGATATTTGTAACTGCACCACACAGCGAAATCAGCATTCCAGTCGTGCAATTTCAAATGAAGATTTCCAACGGCGTGCGCCATGTCAAATCCGACCACGCAACCTCGCGCGCGCCCTGCTGCGGCAATGCGCGAACAGTCGAAAGCCTCGCCGGTCGAATAGTTCACTCCCGCGATCATCACAAGGGCGATCTCATCACCCTTCGTCTCGATCAGTTTCTCTATGTCCTCCGTGCGAGTCGCGGTCTCACCAGCGCGCGGTGCGATTTCAATCAATGAGCTAGAGGGATCATATCCGTGATACCGGATTTGTGATTTCACCGCGTACTGGTCGGAGGGAAACGCATTCGCTTCAATCAGGATTTTATTTCGTTCGCGCGTGGGCCGGTAAAATGAAACCAACATCAGATGAAGGTTTACGGTGAGCGAGTTCATCACCACCACTTCAATCGGCAGCGCGCCAACGATCCTTGCGGTGGGACCGGCCAACATCTCGTGATACGGCATCCAAGGATTACGGGCCTGGAAATGGGCGTCTACCGCAAAGCGCTTCCAGTCCTCCAACTCCTGGTTGACGCTGGCACTCACCGATTTGGGTTGCAACCCGAGCGAATGGCCGCAGAGATACACGCAATCATTGCCGTCCGGCAGTTTCGGAAAATGAAAGCGCGCCCGGTATTTTCCGAGCGGATCGCCTGCGGTCGAGGCGGCCGCGAAATCCCTCGTAGCCTGAAATTCCGTGCGCGGCACTTATAGCTTCTCCAGAGGAGTCAATTCCCGATGGATCATCGCTTCTGCTTTGTTCCAGTCGAGATCCTCGAGGCGTTCGATTGAATCACACAATTCTTCGAGCATGCGGTCCTGCGTGCGACCACGTGAAAGCGCCACCGAGTAAGGCACGCGGTGAAATGTCACCATCGCATACTTTGGAACGAAAATTCCTGGATACTTGGCTTCAAGCGCAAGCTCCACTTTCTTTCGAAATAGAAACCTCGGATCCGCCACTCGATCCCTCATCTCGACAAAATTCTCGAGCGCTAGATCCGCGATGGCGTCGGCGTTCACTTTGCGCGCCAGTTCGAATTCGCCGAATACCCGTGCCCAGTTCGCGCCGTGCCGGTCCAGAAGCTCGAGCAGGCACGTGCAATCCTCGAACGCGCAATTCAGGCCCTGCCCGAAGAAAGGAACGATCGCGTGCGCCGCATCGCCTAGCAGTAGCACTCTCTCCTCCACGTGCCAGGGCGAGCACTTGATCGTCACCATTGAACCGGTCGGATTCGAAAAATAATTCTCCGTGAGGTTGGGCATCAGGGACACGGCATCCGGGAAACGCGTCCCAAAGAACCTAATAACCTCCGCTTCTGTATTGAGACTTGCGAAACTTGTTTCACCTTCGAACGGCAAGAACAAAATGCAGGCGAACGTTCCGTCGATGTTCGGCAGGGCGATCAGCATGTAGGCTCCGCGCGGCCAGATATGTAGCGCATGCGGTTCAATTACATGCTTCCCCTTCGCTCCCGCTGCAATTGTCAGCTCCTTGTAGCCGTAGTCGAGTTGATCTTGCAACAGATAGAACTGGTCGAGCTTCCGCATTTCATGCCGAATGGCCGACGCAGCGCCGTCCGTGCCTATCACGGTCGTATTCTCAACTACAGTTTCCGCGCCCGTCTCTTCGTTTCGCAACTGAACTGCGCCGGTCGTCAAGTCAAATCCAGTGCAGCGCTCGTTGAAATGAATCCCCACGCCCCGTGCTTCGGCTGCATTCATCAACGACACATTCAATTCCGCACGCGAAATCGAGTTGATCACCTCGGTCTCGTCTTTGCCGTAGCGCTGGAATGTAAGTTCTACGGCGAGCGAGTGCATCATTCGCCCGCGCATTGGGACGACGATATTTTTCATGGAATCCCAGAGCCCGGCTTCGCGCAGCGCGTGGATGCCGCGTGTGGACACCGCCAGATTGATCGATCGTCCGGCGCTGACTCGTACCCGGCGCATATCTGGGCGCCGCTCATAAATCTCGACAGAAAATCCACGCTTCACCAGAGAAATTCCAAGAAGCGGGCCCGCAAGGCCCGAACCGATGATCGTGATTGGCATGTGTTGGATCAGCGGGAGGCCGCCGGTTCACCGCGAGAAGATCATTCTTCCAGGATCGATCGCGCTTCCCAAAGCTCCGGGAAAAACTTTTTTTCGAGCGTTAGTTTCAGGTACGAACTGCCTGCACTTCCGCCGGTGCCGATGCGTGCGCCGATGGTGCGTTCCACCATCTGAATGTGGCGCAGCCGCCAGCTCACCACGAGTTCGTCGAATTCCGTCAATCGCTCACAAACGTCGAGCCAATCGCGATGGTTTCGTTCGTCGAGGTAGAGCGCATGAATTGCCCGTGACCGCGCGTCGAATTTTTCCGTCTCAGTCGCGCCGGCACTGAAGGAACTAAGTTTCCCTAGCGACGTCAAAGCCGCGAAGAAAACGTCTCGCAACGATTCTTCTCGCAGACGGCGTTCCAGAATCGCGCGCGCCTCGTCAGTCAAATCGTGGTGCCGCAACATTTTTTCATCTTTCAAACCGCACAAGAACTCGATCTCGCGAAATTGTTCCGATTGGAAGCCGCTGGCAGGTTGCAGCTTTCCGCGAAACGCCAGGAAGTGCGTCGGGAGCATGGTCTCCAAAATTGTGAATTGTTCCACCAGTACCCGCATGATTTCCGTGCACCGGCGAAGCAGCCGCGCGGCTTCGTACACCCCATCCCGGGAATTCGGATTCGCGCCCGCGGTCCGCAGATTCGCCACCACGGCGTCCAGATCGTGCAGTAATTCCTTAAACCACAGCTCGTACGTCTGATGAACGACGATAAACAGCAATTCGTCGTGATGGACGGGCGAAGATTGGGGATGTTGAAGTCCGAGAAGTTCGGGAATTTTAAGGTAGGAGCTATACGTCAGTTGCTCGTTCGAGCAGGCGGACGCATTTTCGCCTCGTGCCGACGGTTGGCCACCGTGAGCGGGGCACCCACTCGATTTCGTTGCGTTATCGCGTTCTACAGCCACGTTCTTTGCGCCAGTTACGTCGTGTTGCCGGCTCAAACCAAAAAACTGAACTGCATTGCCCCCCAGCAACTTCTCTTTTGTTTCTGGCGACAGCGGACTTTTACGAATCAGCGCGCCCACCCGCTCCTCACCTAGCGGAAACGGGTAGTCAGATCCAAGCAGAACTCGTTCCGGCCCCATGGTCCCGATCAGGAACTGGAGCGTTCGGTCCTCGAAAACGGCGGAATCAACACAGAATCTATTCAAGTAGTAGCTCGGAGGAAATTTCGCAACGCCGCGAACCAGTGGTTGCTGCTGCCATGCATTTTCAAGGCGCCCCAGCAGGAATGCAAAACTTCCGCCTCCATGCGCGAAACAAATTCGCAAACTCTCGGGCAGCCGATCGAAACCGCCGCCGAGCATCAACGCAACGATCGACAATTGCGTCTCGGCCGGCATTCCGACTGTCCACGCCATCATGTATTTCGGCATGCGCGGCCCGGCCATCATGTCCCAAGGATGGACAAACACCGCCGCCCCTTCACTGGCACAGTGAGTCAGAAACGTGATAATTCCTGGATCATCGAGATTCTTCTCACCCACATGATTGCCGATTTGCACGCCGAGGTGACCGGCGCGCATGCTTCGCGTCAGTTCCGTGCATGCGGCGTCGATATCCTGCAAAGGAACCTGGCACAGCGATTTCAGTCGCCCCTTGCCGCGGTTGCAAAGTTCAAGTGCTGCGTCGTTAAAGAGTCTGGCGCAGTCCAGCGCATGTTCGGCTTCGCGGTTATATGCAAACAGCACCGGAGTCGCGGAAATTACTTGAGCATCAATTCCATCGCGGTCCATTTGCTCCAACCGTACATTCGCATCCCAACAGGCCGAATTGACGTGCCGGAACACCCGATCGCCCATCATGATCACCGCTTTGCCAGGTTCCGTGTGCTGGATCGACGGCCAGTCCGGCGTGCCGAAGCGAGCGACAAGATCCGGCCAGTTTTCCGGAAAGAAATGAGTGTGAATGTCTATGGTCTGCATATCATGCCTGCGAATCTATTTCGGCTGTTGCTTTCCCGGATGCATTTCTCCGCAATTGCGGCACTTCCGCAATTCCGGGTTTTGGTAGAACCGTTCAAACACCGGGGGCAGATCGCGCACAATACTTTCGAGATCCAGTTCCGCGCGATGCACCAGGTGATTACACTTCGGGCAGTACCACTCGATTCCGTCAACGGCTCCCTCGGGACGCGGCGTTTCGATTACCAGTCCGATGCTTCCCGCTGTCCGTTGCGGCGAGTGGCGCACGTGTTTCGGCAGTAGAAATATTTCGCCTTCCTTGATCGGTATGTCGATAGGCGTCCTACCGGGCGCTTCCATCACGCGCAGTACGATGTCGCCCTTGAGTTGGTAGAAAAATTCTTCAATTGGGTCATCGTGGTAATCCGAGCGTTGATTCGGCCCGCCGACCACGGTTACCATCATTTCGCCGTCTTCCCACACCTGCGCGTTCCCCACCGGAGGCTTCAGTTTGTCTCGATTCGCATCGATCCATGCTTGAAAATTGAACGGCTTCATCGTGTTAATGGATGGCATTATTCCCCCTTCTGCGCTGGTGTTCGTGGCCGATACGCGACCGCTTTCATCTCGATCAAAAGCTGCGCGTGCGGCAATTGGTGTACCGCAACAGTTGTGCGTGCAGGACCCTGTTCATTGAAATATTGCCCGTAGATCTCGTTGTAACCGCTGAAATCATTCATATCAACCAGAAACGTCGAAATCTCAACCACATCCTTTAGTTCGGCCCCCACACTTCCAAGAATATCGCGGATGTTTTCAATCACCGCACGCGTTTGCGCGCGTATATCGAGCCGCGTCGCGCCCGATGAGTCCGTGTCGGCTCCCGCAATCGAATTATCCGCCCTCCGGGAACTCGTTCCAGAAACAAATAGATAGTCGCCGGCACGCTTTACGTGAGGGAATTGGCCGCGCGGTTTCGCCTTTCCTTCGACGATTTTGCTTTCCGTGTCCATCGTTCACAACTTAACGCAGATGTTGTTCAGCTCCGAATAAAAGTTCAGCGAATGCATGCCGCCTTCGCGCCCGATGCCCGAAAGCCCCACGCCGCCAAATGGCGTGCGCAGATCGCGCAAGAACCAACAGTTGACCCAGGTAATCCCCGCCCGCAATTTCTCCGGCACCCGATGTCCGCGCTTCAAGTTGCTGGTCCATAACGACGCAGCCAATCCATACTTCGTGTCGTTCGCTTTCGCGATGGCTTCTTCTTCGCTATCGAACGGTGCTATGTGGCAGACGGGCCCAAAAATCTCTTCCTTTACGCAGCGCGCCGATTCCGGCAGTCCCGTAAAAATCGTCGGCTCTACGTAAAACCCATTATCTCGCCCATCTCCGAACTTCGGCACACCGCCGCCCGTTACGGTGGTAGCTCCTTCTTCTCGGGCCAGTTGATAGTATGAAAGCACTTTATCGCGATGGTCCTTCGAAATCAGCGGGCCGGTCGTCGTATTTTCGGCGGTCGGCCAACCCAGCAGCAATGCTTCGGCTTTCTTTTTCAACGCTCCAACAAACTGATCGAAGATTACACGCTCCACATACACACGCTCGGTGCAGAGGCACACCTGGCCAGTATTGAGAAACACGGCGTCCGCGATTACGTTCACCGCTTCCTCGAAGTCGCTGTCTGCAAAAACAATCGCGGCATTCTTGCCGCCCAGTTCAAACGAGACCGGTTTCACGGTCGATGCCACAGCCCGCATGATTGCGGCACCAGTGCGTGATTCCCCGGTGAATGTCACCGCGTCAACTTCAGGATGCGTCGTAAGAAATTCTCCTGCCGAATCCGGGCCAAAACCGTGGACGACGTTAAACACGCCCGCGGGAACTCCCGCCGTTTGCATAACCTCCGCCAGAAGTGTCGCACTCGCAGGAGTTTCTTCAGAGGGCTTCACCACCACGCAATTACCGCAGGCCAGCGCCGGTGCAACCTTCCACGTCATGAGCAACAGCGGCAAGTTCCAGGGCGTGATTATTCCAACGACGCCGAGAGGTTTGCGCACGGCATAGTTCAAGGCCGTAACCCCGTCAGGAGTTTCCGTTCGAAAGGATTCCACGCCGGCAGACTTGATAAGATCCGCGAAGGCGCGAAAATTGGCCGCTCCGCGAGGCACATCAATCTTCGCGGCCAGCGACGCAGGCTTGCCGGTATCTGCAACCTCAGCCTGAAGGAAATCTTGAAAGCGCGCCTCGATGCCGTCCGCAATTTTGTGCAGCATCGCAGCGCGCGTTGGGAGCGGCAACCTCCCCCATTCTCCACACAGTGCATGCCGCGCTGACGAGGCGGCTTGGTCCACCATCGCTCGATTTGCTTCCGACACCTTTGCGATTGTCGTGCCGTCCGCCGGGTTGACGTCGGCAAATTCCTGCGCCCCACGCACAAATTGTCCGTTGATATAGTTTTGAAGGAGCTTCAAGGAACAACCTGCCAGCCAGTTGCCCGCTGGAACTCGCGCAGGCAAAACCAACGGCGAAATAGAGACGTGACCGAACTCTTGTTTTTCGAAATGGCCTTGTTGAGGGTTCGAACCGCGCTACTTCAACGCGTGCTGCAGGCGCTTGCTCGTCTTCTGTAGCTGCCGCCCCAGAGCTTCGACTTGCTTTTTCAACTCAACGAGCTCTTCTTTCGCAACCTTTCCGGCCTTCACCACTTTGTGGGCCGTGCGATCCGCGTGTCCCGCCATGGCTCCGATTCTTTCTGCAGCTCGGTTAAGCTTCGTCTTCTTGGCCATTCGCTTCCCCCTATCTAAATCGATTCCAACGCCATGGTACACGCCGTGTCGACGACTCGTCAATGAAAGCCGCCGCGAAGCAGCCCAACGATTCGAAAACTACCCTTCGAGATATTTCACGAATACGACTTCGTTGTGCTTCTCGTTGTAAAGCAATTCATCCACATTCGCCTGCGTGAGCAACAGTCCGAAACCGCCCGGCCGCAAACCCTTTTGTCGGCGAATATCGTCATGCACCGTGGGCTCATCAGGCATGTGCGAAATCGCGGCGTGGTCGAGCTCGGAAAACTTGAACCCGGGTCCGGGGTCGGCGATACGGTACATCAGCATGCGTTTTGCTCTCAGGTAAGAAATGCGAACCTTGCGGTTGGGATCGAGTTTCCCGCCCCACTCGACCGCGTTCAGAAGCAGTTCGTGGAATGCCTGTCCAACCGACCGCAGCACGTCCTCCGACAATCCGCCCTTCAAATGAGCCATGAAGCCCTCGATGCGCTCAGCGGCTTCCAACGAGCAAGGAAGGGAGAGCTCCACCCATTCCGGCCGCGCGGAAATTACTTCAATCGGTAACCGGTCCGTCTTTTTCGCGAGCGACTCTCGAATCAGCGCTGCAAGCGCCTTGGGCTCGATCGGCTTGGAAACGTACTGATACGCCTGTTCACGGATCGCACCGATCAGAGTCTCCGGCGTGTCGTCCGATGTCATAACGATTACTTTCGTGCGGTTCGTCTTTTTGCGCAGCTTCGCGAGCACCTCCAGCCCGTTCATTTTCGGCATCCACACGTCGAGCAAGGCCAAGTCGAATTTTTCGTTCTTCAATTTTGCGAGTGCCGCGCTGCCGTCTGCGACGGTGATTACCGTGTATTTCTCGGCGCGCAGCGTTTCCGTAAGCAAAAGCCGAGTGGTGCGGTCATCGTCAGCCACAAGAATGCGGGTCATCGTTTCCTCCGCCCTGTCGGATGCAAGCGTTGATTGAGCCCGGACGTACTCTGCGACCCGCCTATGAGTTGCAGCGCTGGAAGGAGCCGCGCGATATTATCTTCCAAGGTTGCGTACGTCTCCCAAGCGCCGTCGAGTTTACTCTGTCGCGCTTCCTTTTCAATCCGTCGTGCTGTTTCAAGCGCGGCCGACGGCCCGAAGTTCCCTACCGATCCTTTCAGTGCATGGGCAGCGTCGGCTAGAGCCACTGTATCGCGCGACGCCAGGGAACTCCGGATTCGGGCCATCATGCTGGGGCAATCTTTGCTGAACGTTTTGACAAGCGACCGTAAAAGGCCTTTGTTGCCGCTGAATCGCTCCAACAGGGCCTCACTGTCGAGAGAATCTTCCGGTCCCTTTCCATCATCGGCGGCCGCCGTAGCTGCCGCTCCGTCGACGCCAACCGCCTCCACGGTCTGCAGAAATTTCTTCGGGTCGAGCGGCTTCGCGATGTAGCCATCCATTCCGGCGGCAAGACACCGCTCTCTGTCGCCCTGCATCGCGTGCGCCGTCATGGCGATGATCGGTACGTGCGTCCCGCTCGCTTTTTCCTTTTCCCGAATTGCCTGAGTTGCTTCCAGTCCGCCCAATTCAGGCATCTGCACATCCATGAGCACAAGGTCGAAGCTATGTTTCTCGACCGCCGCAAGCGCTTGCCTTCCGTTTTCCGCAAGGATCACCGAGTGGCCGCGCCGCTCGAGAAGATGCAGCGCCAGTTCCTGATTCACCGGATTATCTTCGGCCACCAGAATCCTCATCGGACGCCGCGCACCTCGCGAAGGCCGCTTCGCGCCCGCGATCCCGGCCTTGTGCTGCCGGGGGAGGTGCAACACCGTCACAATCGCATCCCAAAGCTCCGATTGTTTAATTGGTTTGGCCAGCGCAGCCGCCGCTCCCGCAGTCTTCGCCCGCATTAAATCCTCGCGTTGCACCGCCGAGGTCAGGAGAATCACGGTGGAATCGTGCAATTCCGGGCTTTGCTTAATCCGTGCAGCCACTTCGAAACCGTCTAAGTCCGGCATGTGCGCATCGAGCAGCACCAAACGGAAGGGGTTCCCCTCCGTCTTCGCTCGCTGAAGCGTTTCCAGCGCATCGCGTCCGTTCTTTGTCGCGACCGGCTTCATTTTCCAGTTCAAGATCATCTCTTCCAGGATTTGTCGATTTGTTTCGTTGTCATCAACGATCAGCACAGGGAGATTCCGCGTTTTCACCGAGGTAGGCTCGGGCGCAGTTTTTGCCTCTTGCATCCCGAACTGTGCGGTGAAGTGGAACGTGCTTCCCCTTCCTTCTTCGCTCACCACCCAGATGCGCCCGCCCATTAATTCAGTGAGTTGCAACGAAATCGCAAGGCCGAGCCCCGTGCCGCCGTACTTACGGGTCGTCGAGCTGTCCGCCTGCGCGAATGCTTCAAAAATTCGCGCTTGTGTCTCGGCTGACATGCCGATGCCCGTGTCCGTCACGGTAAAATGTAGCGTCACGTCGGTGCCGGATCGTGCTTCCAGGCTCGCGCGCAATATCACTTCTCCATGTTCCGTGAATTTGATGGCATTCCCGGCCAAATTCACCAAGATGCGCCGCAAACGCTCGGGATCTCCGAATAGCGCGTCAGGGACTTCCGGCCGAATTTGGCAGGCGAGTTCGATTCCCTTCTGCTGGGCGCGAACCGCCAGCACTTTCAGCGTGTCTTCCAGCGTATCGCGCAGCGCGAACTCGGTCCGATCCAACTCCAGCTTGCCCGCCTCCACTTTTGAGAAATCCAGAATGTCGTTGATCAAACTCAGCAGCGAAGCTGCCGAACCTTTCACCGTTCGGAGATATTCTCGCTGTTCCGGAGTCAGTTTTGTTTCAAGCGCAAGCTCCGTCATTCCCACGATTGCGTTCATGGGCGTCCGGATCTCATGGCTCATGTTCGCCAGAAATTCGCTTTTGGCCCGGGTGGCCTCTTCCGCCCGATGCTTTGCAATTTCCAACTCTTTCACAAGCTGAGCCAGCCTCCGCGCGTCCTCCTCTTGCGCATGGCGCGCGGCCTCGAGATAATCCGCGTAATGTTTCAACTCGTTTTCCGCGTGCCGCCGCTCGATGAATTGACCGATCTGGCTGCCGATCGAATCGAACATCTCGAGCAGTTCGTCTTCAGGCTTGCGAATTTCGCGGCTGTAAAACTCAATGACTCCCATCACGTTCAAGCCGATGCGAATCGGAAAACCGAACGCCGAGTGCAATCCATCGCGCTTCGCGACTTGGGCGCGTGGGAAATTTCCGTCATTCGGCACATCCGGAATCCACGCCGGCTGCCCCGTCACCCAGACACGTCCCGGTAGTCCCATGCCGCGCCGGAACGACATTTGCCGCGTATCTTCGACGAAGTTGGGGAATTCAAGCTGCGGCGGATGCCAAATCTCGGTGCACTTCATGGCTTCGCCGGTGTCATCGAGCCGCCAGATGGCGCCTAGTTCCCACCCAAGTCCTTCGCAAATCGACATTAGGATCAACGGCGACGCAGCCTCAAGCGTATCGGCCTCCGCCAGCACCCGCGTTACCGCGTAGCCCGCGGCAAGTCGCCTCTCGGCCCGTTTTCGCAATGTGATGTCGCGCGCGACGGCAAAAATAAGTTTGTGCTGGCTGCTTGGAGTCGCATTCCACAACATCCAGACGTACGACCCGTCGCTGCATTTGTAGCGGTTCTCGAAGGAAACTGTTTGAATTCCTTCGCCCAGCTTTTTCGCCTCTGCGATCGAGGCTTCCCGATCGTCGGGATGCACGAATTCAAGATAGGGACGCGATAGAAGTTCCGCCGTCGTAATGCCAAGCGTTCTTTCCCACGCCGGGTTGATTCGCTTGAAGTACCCATCGAACCCCGCGATTCCAAGCATGTCGAGTGAAAGCGTGAACAATTGGTCTAGCTCATCTTCGGCGAAGCGCCGCTCGATCATGGCTCGCGAAAGATTTCCGATGCTGCGGCGAAGCTCGAGCTGCGTCACCACCAGCCGGCTCAAAGACTTCAGTGCGCGTCGCTGCTCGGGAGACATATCCCGCGGCTGGTGATCCATCACGCACAGTGTTCCCAATGCGTGGCCCTCCGCCGTCATTAGGGGTGCCCCGGCATAGAAGCGCACGCTTGGATCACTGGTCACGAGTGGGTTCGTTCGGAAGCGCTCATCAGCGAGCGTGTCGGGCACTACCATCACGTCAGGCTGCAGAATCGCGTGCGCGCAAAACGCGATATCGCGCGGCGTCTCCGGCTCTTCCATGCCGATCCGCGCCTTGAACCACTGTCTATTCGCGTCAACCAAGCTGACGAGCGCGATCGGCGTGCCGCATATCATCGACGCTAATCGGGATAGATCGTCAAACTCTTGTTCCGGGAGCGTATCGAGGACGCCGTAGCGCTGGAGAGTTTCGAGTCGCGCCGCTTCGTTTTCGGGTAGTGGCGCTTTCATGTCGAGAGGGTTGAACCGTACTGCGCGCGCAATCTTATTGCTGCCGCGCCAAACAAGTCAACGGGAGTGTGCTTACTTCAGGCTTCTTTGATGAGACATTTAGTCGCGTGGGCGTTCGCTCAGAGCTTGCTGACCATGCGCTTACTGCATCTGCTTTTCTTCAATCCATTCGGCGACTCGTCCCAGTGCCTTCTGCAAACTCTCGGGATTGCCCCCGAATCCGAGCCGCAAATAGGAATCCATCCCAAGCTGTTCTCCAGGCACCACCAGAACTTCTTTCTGCTTGCGCAACGCTTCCGCCATCTGAGCAGAATTACCGCCGCCCCGCAATCCCGCCCACGCAATAGCCCCCGCACGTGGAGGAATATGCGAGAAGAAACCGCCGTGCGCCGTCAACCACGTGCGTACAACGGGATAGTTCTCTTGAATCTTTTGCCGCGTCCTATTCAATATCCATTCGCGGCGTTTCGGTTCGAGCGCCACTGACGCCAAGCGGTCCGTCAGCATCGTCGGTGCGATACTCGTGTAATCGTGATAGCCCCATAACCGCTCGATAGTGTCGGGTGGCCC
>Ga0210394_10000811_pt1 | contig 57438 bp, 60 predicted proteins | sample IncBWC12MmetaG_FD_160121 | JGI IMG/M metagenome (GOLD analysis project Ga0210394, IMG submission 160121) | Forest soil microbial communities from Barre Woods Harvard Forest LTER site, Petersham, Massachusetts, United States - Inc-BW-C-12-M | ecosystem: Environmental > Terrestrial > Soil >...
CGCCGACAACCCTTACGCGACCTACGCGCGCATCGCGGCAGTGCTGCATCCGCAGCCTGCCCCCGAGCCGGGCGTGCACCCGAGCGCGCTCGTGGCCGCGAGCGCCCGCATCGATCCGAGCGCCCACGTCGGGCCCTTCTGCATCATCGGTGAGCGGGTGAGCGTCGGCGCACGCGCCAGCGTCGGGCCGCACTGCGTGCTCGAGGACGGCGTCGAGCTCGCCGCCGACGTGCGCGTCGCGGCGCGCGTGATGCTCTGCCGTGGCGTTGCGATCGGCGCGCGCAGCGTGCTGCAGCCGGGCTGCGTGATCGGCGGCGACGGCTTCGGCTACGCGCCCGACCGGGGTACCTGGGTCAAGGTGCCGCAGGTCGGCGCCGTGCGCATCGGCGCCGACGTCGAGATCGGCTGCAACACCACCATCGACCGCGGCGCCATCGATGACACGCTGGTCGAAGACGGCGTCAAACTCGACAACCTCATCCAGATCGGCCACAACGTGCGCATCGGCGCGCACACCGCCATCGCCGCCTGCACCGGCGTCTCCGGCAGCACCACCATCGGCAAGCGCTGCATGATCGGCGGCCACGTGGGGTTCGCCGGACACATCAGCATCGCCGACGACGTGGTGATCACCGGCTACTCGGCCATCAGCCGCTCGATCGCGGGTGCCGGGGTATACTCGAGCACCCTTCCGTTCGAGGAGGCGCACGCCTGGCGGCGCCTGGTCGCGCGCTTCAAGCGCAGCGCCCGGCTCGAGGCGCGGGTACGCGCGGTGGAGCGGGCGGCGGGACTCACCAGCGGGCAGGAAGAGACTCATGAGTGAAGAAGTCGTGCAACTCGACATGCAGGCGATCCTCGAGCGATTGCCGCACCGCTATCCGTTCCTGCTGGTCGATCGGGTGCTGGAGCTGCGTCCCGGAGCCACCATCCGCGCCATCAAGAACGTCACCTACAACGAACCGTTCTTCCCCGGACATTTCCCCCACCGCCCGGTGATGCCCGGCGTGATGATCATCGAGGCGCTGGCGCAGGCCGCCGGGATCCTGTGCTTCGTGACCGCGAACGTGATCCCCGACGAGGAGACACGCTTCTACTTCGTCGGCATCGACGACGCGCGCTTCCGCAAGCCGGTCGTGCCCGGCGACCAGCTGGTGCTCACGGCGCGGCTCGAGCGCACGCTGCGCGGCATCTGGAAGTTCTCGACCGCGGCGCTGGTGGGCGACAAGGAGGTCGCACACGCCGACATGCTGGTGGCGCCGGAGACCGGCAGGTGATCGACCCGCGCGCGGTGGTGTCGAGCGAGGCGCGCCTCGCGAGCGACGTCAGCGTCGGCCCGTTCGCCATCATCGGAGCGGGCGTGGAGATCGGTCCGCGCACCATCGTCGCCGCGCACGCGGTGGTGAACGGACCCACCGTGCTCGGCGCCGACAACCACGTGTTCCAGTTCGCCTCGATCGGCGATGCGCCGCAGGACAAGAAGTACAAGGGCGAGCCGACGCGCCTCACGGTCGGCGACCGCAACGTGTTCCGTGAGTACTGCACCGTCAACCGCGGCACGACCCACGACAAGGGAGTCACACGCATCGGCAACGACAATCTGCTGATGGCGTGCGCGCACGTAGCGCACGACTGCACGGTGGGCGACAACACCGTGTTCGCCAACGGCGCGGTGCTCGGCGGCCACGTCGAGGTGGGCGACTGGGTGATCCTCGGAGGGCTGTCCGCCGTACACCAGTTCGGCAAGGTCGGCGCGCACGCCTTTCTCGCCGGCGGCTCCATGGCGCGCCAGGACGTGCCGCCTTACGTGATGGTGTCGGGAGACCCGGCGACCCCCAACGCGGTGAATGCCGAAGGGTTGAAGCGCCGCGGCTTCACCGAGGAGCAGATCCGCGCCATCCGCGACGCCTACCGGATCGTGTACCGCTCGGACCTGAGGCTCGCCGAGGCGCTCGAGCGTCTCGAGCCCCTCGCCGCGCAGCGTCCCGAGATCCGCGCCTTCGTCGACTTCATTCAGTCTTCCAAACGCAGCATCGTGCGATGAACGCGCCGCCGGCGCGCACCGACGCCGCGGCGCCGCTGCGCGTCGCGCTCGTCGCGGGCGAGCATTCCGGCGACCAGCTGGGCGCGGCGCTCATCGAGGCGCTGCGCGCGCGCGTACCGAGCCTGGAGTGTTTCGGCGTCGCGGGACCGAAGATGGTCGCGGCCGGCTGCGCGGCCTGGGCACCGGCGGACAGCATCGCGGTCATGGGGTTCGCGGAGGTGCTGCGGCACCTGCCGCGACTGCTGCGCCTGCGCGCTGAGATTGGCGCGCGTTTCATAGCGGCGCGCCCCGACGTGTTCATCGGCATCGACTCACCCGAGTTCAATCTGACGCTCGCCGGGCGCTTGAAGCGCGCCGGCATCCGCACCGTGCAGTACGTGAGCCCGCAGGTGTGGGCCTGGCGGCAGGGACGGGTGCGCACCATCGGCCGCGACTGCGATCTGGTGCTGTGCCTGCTGCCCTTCGAGCGCGAGTTCTATGCCCGCCACGCGGTGCGCGCCGAGTTCGTCGGGCACCCGCTCGCCGATCAGATACCACTCGAGATCGATACGGTGGCCGCGCGCGCGGCTCTCGGCATTGCGCGCGATGCCCGTGTGATCGCGCTGCTGCCTGGCAGCCGCCTCGCCGAGGTGGCGCGCCTCGCGCGGCCGTTTGCTGCGGCCGCCGCCTGGCTGCACGCGCGCCGCCCGGACTGGCAGTTCATCGCCCCGATGGCCTCGGTCGCTGTGCGTGAGCGCTTTGAGAGGGAGTTGGGGCAAGCGCCTGAAAAGACGCCGATTCGGCTCTTCGACGGCCAGGCGCAGCGGGTGCTGGCGGCAGCGGACGCAGCGATCGTCGCCTCCGGAACGGCGACACTGGAAACACTGCTGTCCGGCAGACCCATGGTGGTGGCGTACAAGTGGAGCTGGCTAACCGTACTTGTCGCGCGCACGCTGCGGCTCGTGAAAGTGCCTTTCTTCGCGCAACCGAATCTGCTGGCCGGACGGCGTCTGGTGCCGGAGCTGCTGCAGGGGCAGGTGACCGCAGAGGCGCTCGGCACGGCGCTCCTCGGCGAGCTCGACGATGACGCGCACCTCGCGCAGCTGCGCGCCGAGTTCACGCGCATACATCGCGAGTTGCGCTGCGACGGAGCGGCGCGCGCGGCCGCGGCGGTGCTCGAGTGCATCGGGCCACGATGAGGGTGCCGGTGCGCATCGCCGGGGTCGATGAAGCCGGCCGCGGGCCGCTCGCGGGCCCGGTGGTCGCGGCCGCCGTCATCCTCGATCCGCGCCGCCGCATCCGCGGGCTCGCCGACTCGAAGATTCTGCCGCCCGAGGAGCGCACGCGCCTCGCGGGGCTGATCCGCACCCGCGCGCTCGCGTGGGCGATCGCCTGGGCGGATCGCGACGAGATCGATTCACTCAACATCCTCGAGGCGACGCTGCTCGCCATGCGGCGCGCATTGCTGGCGCTGCCGGTTTGCCCGACGCACGTCCAGATCGACGGCAACCGCTGCCCGTGCTTCGAGGATCTGCGCCTTGGGTGTACCTTCGAGGCGATCGTGGACGGCGATGCCAGCGTCGCCGCGATCAGTGCCGCCTCGATCCTCGCCAAGACGTATCGGGACGCGATGATGCAGGCGCTCGATGTGTGCTATCCGGGCTTCGCGCTGGCGCGCCACAAGGGCTACGCGACGCCCGAGCACCTGCGGGCGCTGCGCCGCCGCCGGCCCTCCCCGCTGCACCGCCGCTCCTTCAGCCCCATGCGGCGCCCCTCCTGCTAGCATCGACGGCGATGTCGCCCGGCTTCGTTCACCTGCGCCTGCATAGCGAGTACTCGCTCAGCGACAGCGTGGTGCGCGTGCCGGAGCTGGTCGCGGCGGTCGCCGCCGCCGGCATGCCCGCGGTCGCGGTCACCGACCGCAACAATCTCTTCGCGATGGTGAAGTTCTATCGCGAGGCGCTGCAGGGCGGCGTCAAACCCATCATCGGCGTGGACCTCGCGGTGCGCGAGGAGGGCGAGCGGCGCGAGCCGAGCCGCCTGACGCTGCTCTGCCAGAACCAGGACGGCTATCGCAACCTCGCGCGCCTCATCTCGCGCGCCTACCTCGAGGGCCAGGAGCGCGGCGTGCCGCGCATCGAGCGCGACTGGCTCTCGCCGGCGAGCCTTACGGGGCTGATCGCGCTCTCCGGCGCCCTCGAGGGGGATGTGGGGCGCGCGCTGGTGAACGGCCGCGAGGCGGAGGCCGAGCACGCGCTCGAGCGCTGGCGCTCGCTCCTCCCCGGCCGCTATTACCTCGAGCTGCAGCGCCTCGGACGGCAGTTCGAAGAGGCCTACATCGGCAGCGCGGTGGCGCTCGCCGCCCGCCATCAGCTCCCCGTGGTGGCCACCAACGATGTGCGCTTCCTCAAGGCGGATGAGTTCGAGTCGCACGAGGCGCGCGTCTCGATCCACGACGGCGCGCTGCTCGCCGATCCGGCGCGCGTGCGCCGCTACACCCGGCAGCAGTACCTGCGCAGCCCCGCCGAGATGTCGGCGCTGTTCGCCGATCTGCCGGAGGCGCTGGCCAACTCGGTGGAGATCGCGCGCCGCTGCAGTCTGGCGCTCACGCTCGGCGAGGCGCGCCTGCCACAGTACCCGGTGCCGGCCGGCACCAGCACCGAGGAGTTCCTGCGCGCGGAAGCCGCGCGCGGCCTGGCGTGGCGTTTCCCCGCGGGCGCGGGCGCCGCCTACCACGAGCGGCTCGCCAGCGAGCTCGCCGTCATCTGCCAGATGGGCTTCGCCGGCTACTTCCTCATCGTCGCCGACTTCATCCGCTGGGCGCGCGAGAACGGCGTGCCGGTCGGTCCCGGCCGCGGCTCGGGCGCGGGCTCCCTGGTCGCCTACAGCTTAGGGGTCACCGACCTCGATCCGCTCGAGCACGAGCTGCTGTTCGAGCGCTTCCTGAATCCCGAGCGCGTGTCGATGCCCGACTTCGACATCGATTTCTGCATGGAGGGCCGCGATCGGGTGATCGAGTACGTGGCCGGCAAGTATGGCCGCGAGCGCGTCTCGCAGATCATCACCTACGGCACCATGGCCGCCAAGGCCGTGGTGCGCGACGTCGGGCGCGTACTCGGCATGACCTATGGATACGTCGACCGCATCGCCAAGCTCATTCCTTTCGAGCTCGGCATCACGCTCGACGCCGCGCTCGAGAAGGAACCGGAGTTGCAGCGCCTCTACCAGGCGGAAGAGGAGGTGAAGAACCTCATCGACCTGGCGCGCTCGCTCGAGGGGCTGACCCGCAACGCCGGCATGCACGCCGGGGGCGTGGTGATCGCGCCCTCGGTGCTCACCGACTTCGCGCCGCTGTACTGCGACGCCGCCGGCGGCAGCGTCGTCACCCAGTTCGACAAGGACGACGTCGAGGCGGCGGGCCTGGTCAAGTTCGACTTCTTAGGATTGCGCACCCTCACGATCATCGACCGCGCGGTGCGCCTCATCAACAGCGAGCTGCCAGCCGGGGCCGCTGCGCTCGAGATCGGTGCGCTGCCGATGGACGATGCGCCGAGCTACGCGCTGCTCAAGGCGTGCCGCACCACTGCCGTTTTTCAGCTCGAGTCGCGCGGCATGAAGGATCTGATCCGGCGGCTGCAGCCGGACTGCTTCGAGGAGATCGTGGCGCTGGTGGCGCTGTTCCGCCCCGGCCCGCTGCAGTCGGGCATGGTGGATGACTTCATCAACCGCAAGCACGGACGCAACGATGCCCCGATCGACTACCTGCATCCGAGCCTCGAGCCGATCCTGAAACCGACCTACGGCGTCATCCTCTACCAGGAACAGGTGATGCAGATCGCGCAGAAGCTCGCCGGCTATACGCTCGGCAGCGCCGATCTGCTGCGCCGGGCGATGGGCAAGAAAAAACCGGAGGAAATGGCGCAGCAGCGCTCGGTGTTCATCTCCGGTGCCGTGGCGCGCGGCGTGCGCGAGCGCCTCGCCGAACACATCTTCGACCTGATGGAGAAGTTCGCCGGCTACGGCTTCAACAAGTCGCACTCCGCGGCCTACGCGCTGCTCGCCTACCAGACCGCGTATCTCAAGGCGCATTACCCCGCGGCCTTCATGGCCGCGGTGCTGTCGGCCGATATGGACCACACCGACAAGGTCGTGACCCTCATCAAGGAATGCGCCGACATGGAGCTCGAGGTGCTGCCGCCCGACATCAACGCCTCGCGCTACGAGTTCGCGGCCGATGGCGAGCGGCGCATCCGCTATGGCCTCGGTGCCGTGCGCGGCGTCGGCGCCGGCGCGGTCGAAGGACTGATCGCGGAGCGCAGCGCGCGCGGGCCCTTCACGAGCCTCGAGGACCTGTGCCGCCGGCTCGATCTCACCAAGGTCAACCGCCGGGTACTCGAGGCGCTGCTGCGCTGCGGAAGCCTCGATGCGCTCGGCGCGAACCGCGCCACGCTCATGGAGCGCTTAGGCCCGGCCATGCAGCTCGGCGACCAGAGCACGCGCGCCCATGCGGCCGGACAGAATGACCTGTTCGGCGGCCTCGGCGCGGTGGAACGCACGCCCGCACCGCAGCGCGCCGCCGAGCTCCCCGAATGGAGTGAGGCCGTGCGCCTGACCGGCGAGCGCGAGACGCTCGGCCTCTACCTCACCGGGCATCCGCTGCGGCGCTTCGAGGCGAGCCTGCCGCGCTTCGTCTCGCATCGCATCGGCGACCTGGTCGGAGAGCGGCCGGTGGCCGGGCTCGAGCCCGGGCGCTTCAGCGCCGGCAAGCCCGTCACGGTCGCGGGCCTCATCGATGAGGTGAAGAAGCGCGGCCCGCGCGTGATCCTCACGCTCGATGACCGTACCGGGCGGCTCGAGGTGATGCTGTTCGAGGAAACCTGGCAGCGGCACCGCGACCTCATCGCCAAGGACGCACTCGTGCTGGTCGAAGGCATGCTGCGCTTCGATGACTTCAGCGACTCGTGGCGGCTCGCGGCGCGGCGCATTGTCGAGCTCGAGGAGCTGCGCTCGCGGGCAGCGTGCCGCGTGGTGCTGCGCTCCAGCCAGGCCGAGCTGCCGCGCCTCACCGAGCGGCTCGCGGCCATTCTCGAGCCCTGGCGCCCGGGCCCGTGCCCGATCACCATCGAGTACACCGGCGCCACGGCGAGCGGCGCACTCAACCTCGGCAGCGAGTGGAGCGTGCGTGCCTCGCGCGAGCTCCTCGAAGATCTCGAGCGCCTGGTGGGAAGTGGCGCGCTGGAGGTGTTGTACGCGGGGCCGGCCGCGAGCCCCGGCGGGGCGTTCAGCGCCGACGGGCGCTGAGGCGCGCTTACTTGCGCTCGGGTCCCCCCCTTACGTAACCTCGCCGCTGCTGCCGCGCTCACCCTGCGGCGCCACCCCGGAAGCTCATGGCCGTCTCGTTCCTCGATTTCGAACAGCCGATCGCCGAGCTCGAGGCGAAGATCGAGGAGCTGAAGCACGTCACCTCGGACGCGGAGTCCGGGGTCAACCTGCAGGACGAGATCGGACGGCTGCAGGCCAAGAGCCGCCAGCTCACCCAGAGCATCTTCGCGAACCTCTCGCCCTGGCAGATCACGCAGCTCGCGCGCCATCCGCACCGGCCCTATACCCTCGACTACGCGGCCGCCATCGCGAGTGAGTTCCACGAGCTGCACGGCGATCGCATGTACGCCGACGACCTGGCGATCGTCGGGGGACTGGCGCGCATCGACGAGCGCGCCGTGGTGCTGATCGGCCACCAGAAGGGCCGCGATACCAAGGAAAGGGTGCGGCGCAACTACGGCATGCCGAAACCCGAAGGCTACCGCAAGGCGCTGCGCCTCATGCATCTCGCCGAGCGCTTTGGTATCCCACTGGTGACGCTGATCGATACCCAGGGCGCCTACCCCGGCGTCGGCGCCGAGGAGCGCGGCCAGAGCGAGGCCATCGCGCGCAATCTCTTCGAGATGTCGGTGCTGCGCGTGCCGATCGTCACCGTAGTGACCGGGGAGGGGGGCTCGGGCGGGGCTCTCGCGATCGGTGTGTGCGACCGGCTGCTGATGCTCCAGTACAGCACCTACTCGGTGATCTCGCCCGAGGGCTGCGCCTCGATCCTGTGGAAGAGTCAGGACAAGAAGGAGGTGGCGGCGGATGCGCTCAACCTCACCGCCGACCGGTTGCTGAAGCTCGGCCTCGTCGACGAGGTGATTGAGGAGCCGCTCGGCGGCGCGCATCGCGACGCGGCGACCACCGCGGCGCGCCTGAAAGCGGCGCTCATCCGCCACCTCGACGAGCTCGATGCGCTGCCCCGCGATCAGCTGCGGGCGGCGCGCGCCGCCAAGATCGCCTCGTTCGGCGTGTACTCCGAAACCGCGGCCTGAAAGGCGCGAGGGCGGCGCCTATCCTTTCGCGAGCCGGTGAGTTCAACGCACGCTGGCTCGGCCGGCGGCTCGCAGCGCTCCTGCCGGACCTCCCGCAGCGCGAGTTCTGTCTCGCCTTCAGCGGCGGCACCGACTCCACCGCGCTGCTCGCCGCACTCGCCGCGCAGCGGAAGAAGCTCAAGGCGCTGCGCGCGGTGCACGTCGATCACGGCCTGCACCCGGACTCCGCCGCCTGGGCGGCGCGCTCGGTCGCGGTGGCACGCGGACTCGGTGTGCCGTGCGAGGTGCTCGGCGCGCAGGTCGCGCGCGGGCGCGGCGACTCCCTCGAGGCCCGCGCGCGCGAGGCGCGCTACCGGCTGCTCGCCGGGGTGCTGCGGCCGGGTGAGGTGCTCCTTACCGCGCATCACGAGGACGACCAGCTGGAGACCGTGCTGCTCATGCTGCTGCGGGGAGCCGGCGTCGCCGGCCTCGCGGCCATGCCGGAGCTCACGCGCTTTCCGCCCGGCCTGCTGGTGCGCCCGCTCCTCACGCGCTCGCGCGCGGCGCTCGAGGGGTTCGTGCGCGCCGCGGCGCTCCCCCATGTCGAGGATCCGAGCAACCTCGATGAGCGCCTCGACCGCAACTTCCTGCGCCGGCGGGTGCTGCCCGCGGTGCGCGAGCGCTGGCCGGCGGCGGCCGCCACCGTCAGCCGCAGCGCGCGCCATGCCGCCGAGGCGGGCCGGCTCCTCGAGAGCCTCGCCCGGTCCGACGTGGACCGGGCCGGCCATGGGACGGCGCTCGCGGCCAGCGCGCTGCGGGCCCTGCCGCCGGAGCGGCGGCACAACGCGCTCAGGCTCTGGATCGGGGCCCACGGCCATCCGCCGCCCCCCACGGCCCGGCTGGCCGAGATCTCAGGCCCGCTGCTCGCCGCGCGCGCCGACGCGCAGCCGGCGGTGCAGTGGGCAGGGGTGCGGGTTGAGTGCCACGGCGGCCTCCTCAGGCTCCTCCCGGCGCGCCGGGCCGCGGACCAGCGCTCCGGGGCGGCGGCGCGCGTGCCGGCCGGGATCCGCTGGCGCTGGGCGACGCGGCCCGTGTGCCCCCTGCCGGGCGATCTCGGGGCGCTCGAGCTCAAGCCCGATGCGCACGGGCCGGTGAATCTCGCCGCGCTCCCGGCCGCCCTCACCATCCGCTGGCGGCGCGGCGGCGAGCGGCTGACCGTCGCCCCGGGCGGCGCGCGGCGGGCACTGAAGAGCCTGCTGCAGGAATCCCGGCTGCCGCCGGCCGAGCGCGCGCGGCTGCCGCTGGTGTTCGGCGGAGCCCGGCTGCTTGCGGTGGCGGATCTGTGGGTCGATGACTCCGTGCAGGCGGGCAGGGCGGCGCGCCGCCGTGGCCGCTTCCTCTGGAGGCAGGCGGCGCGAACGCGCGAGATGTGCTAACGTGCTGGCCCGTCGTCGATCTGCCCGTTCTGCGGCAGCGACCACACGCGACGGGTAACCCTGGCAGGAATGATGACGCGTTTTGTATTCGTCACCGGTGGCGTCGTGTCCTCCCTGGGCAAGGGCATCGCCTCCGCATCGCTCGGCGCGATCCTCGAGGCACGGGGCCTGAAGATCGCCATGGTCAAGCTCGACCCCTACATCAACGTGGATCCGGGCACCATGAGCCCATTCCAGCACGGCGAGGTGTTCGTCACCGCCGACGGTACCGAGACCGATCTCGACCTCGGCCACTACGAGCGCTTCGTGCGCACCACCCCGGGCCGTAACAGCAACTTCACCACCGGGCGCATCTACGAGCGCGTCATCGCCAAGGAGCGCCGTGGCGACTATCTCGGCGCCACGGTACAGGTCATCCCCCACATCACCGACGAGATCAAGCGCTGCATCAAGCTCGGCGCCGACGGCGCCGACGTGTGCATGGTCGAGATCGGCGGTACGGTGGGCGACATCGAGTCGCTGCCGTTCCTCGAGGCCATCCGCCAGCTCGGCGTCGAGCTCGGCCGCAGCAACTGCGTCTACATGCACCTGACGCTGGTGCCGGTGGTGGGCGGCTCGGGGGAGATCAAGACCAAGCCCACGCAGCACTCGGTCAAGGAGCTGCGCGGCATCGGTATCCAGCCGGACGTGCTCCTGTGTCGCTGCCGGCACCCGCTGCCGGAGGAGCAGCGGCGCAAGATCGCGCTGTTCACCAACGTCGAGGAGCGCGCGGTGATCTCCGCGATCGACGCGGACGACATCTACCGCATCCCGCTGCTGCTGCACGAGCAGGCGCTCGATGACATCGTGGTGGACAAGCTGCGGCTCACGGTGCCGCCCGCCGATCTCGCCGAGTGGCGCCACGTGGTGAGCGCCAGGGCGAACCCGGAAGGCCACGTCGACATCGCCATGGTCGGCAAGTACGTGCAGATCCGCGACTCGTACCTCTCGCTGCACGAGGCGCTGATGCACGGGGGCCTCAAGAGCCGCACGCGCGTCAACATCCACTACATCGAGTCGACCGACATCGAGCAGCACGGCACGCACATGTTGAAAGGCATGGACGCCGTGCTGGTGCCGGGTGGCTTCGGCGAGCGCGGCATCGAGGGCAAGATCCAGGCCGTGCGCTTCGCGCGCGAGCAGCGCATTCCCTACCTCGGCATCTGCCTGGGGATGCAGGTGGCGATCGTCGAGTACGGCCGTCACATGCTCGGCCTCAACGACGCCAACAGCACCGAGTTCAACCGCGCCACCCCGGCCCCGGTGATCGCGCTGATCTCCGAGTGGCAGGACCAGATGCTCGGGGCGCAGACGCGCACCGAAGGCTCCGACAAGGGCGGCACCATGCGCCTCGGCGCCCAGGAGGTGCTGCTCGGGGCCGGCACGCGCGCCCGCGAGCTCTACGGGCGCGAGGTGATCATGGAGCGCCATCGCCATCGCTACGAGTTCAACAACAACTACCTCGAGCGCTATCGCGCGGCGGGCATGCGCTTCTCCGGGTTCTCGCGCGACGACCTCGTGGAAGTGATCGAGCTGCCGAACCACCCGTGGTTCGTGGCGACGCAGTTCCACCCCGAGTTCACCTCGACGCCGCGCGACGGGCATCCGCTGTTCACCAGCTTCATCCGCGCCGCGCGCGCGCAGCGCGCCGCGCAGCTGCCGCAGGCCGCCGGGGCCTAGTTTGAAGCCCGCATCGGCCATCTAGAGCTCGGGACGAGCGACGACCATGCAACTGGCTGGACATCAAGTCGGGGCCGACCGGCCGCTGTTCCTCATCGCCGGTCCCTGCGTCATCGAGGGTGCGACGCTCACCGAGGAGATCGCCGGCCGCCTCAAGGAGATCACCGGGCGCCTCGGGATCCCCTTCATCTTCAAGGCTTCCTACGACAAGGCGAACCGCTCCTCGCGGGACTCGTTCCGCGGACCCGGGATCGAGGCGGGCCTCAAGGTGCTCGAGAACGTCAGGAGCCGCCTCAAGGTGCCGGTGCTGACCGACGTGCACGAGGACACCCCGCTCGCGGAGGTTGCCGCCGTGGTCGACGTACTGCAGACGCCGGCATTCCTCTGCCGGCAGACCAACTTCATCATCAACACCGCCTCCCAGGGCAAGCCCGTCAACATCAAGAAGGGCCAGTTCCTCTCGCCCTGGGAAATGCAGAACGTGGTGGATAAGGCCCGCTCGACCGGCAACGAGTCGATCCTGGTGTGCGAGCGCGGCTTCTCCTTCGGCTACAACAACCTGGTCACCGACATGCGCTCGCTGTCGATCATGCGCGCCACCGGCTGTCCGGTGGTGTTCGACGCCACCCACTCGGTGCAGCTGCCGGGCGGCAAGGGCACCGCCTCCGGCGGGCAGCGCGAGTTCATCCCGGTGCTGGCACGCGCCGCGGTCGCCGCCGGGATTGCCGGGATTTTCATGGAGACGCATCCCAAACCCGAGGAGGCGCTCTCCGACGGCCCCAATGCCTGGCCGCTCGGCCGCATGGAGCCGCTCCTCACCACCCTTACGGAGCTCGACCGGGCCGTCAAAGCGGCGCCGTTCGAGGAATCACTGCTATGAGCCGAATCAGCGCTGTCACGGGCCGCGAGATCCTCGATTCGCGCGGCAACCCCACGGTCGAAGTCGACGTGCTGCTCGATTCGGGCACGCTCGGGCGCGCCGCGGTGCCCTCCGGCGCCTCGACCGGCACCCGGGAGGCGGTCGAGCTGCGTGACGGCAACCAGCGCCGCTACGGCGGCAAGGGAGTGCTCAAGGCGGTCGAGCACGTCAACACGGAGCTGAAGATGGCCGTGGTGGGTGCCGACCCGCGCGAGCAGGCCGCGCTCGACGCGCGCATGATCGGGCTCGACGGCACGGACAACAAGGGGCGCCTGGGGGCGAACGCCATCCTCGGCGTTTCGCTCGCGGTGGCGCGCGCCGCGGCGAGCGATGCGCGCGTGCCGCTCTATCGGCACCTCGCGGGCTTGAGCGGCACGAAGCACGAGCTGGTGATGCCGGTGCCGCAGATGAACATCGTCAACGGCGGCGCGCATGCCGACAACAGCCTCGACATCCAGGAGTTCATGATCCTGCCGGTCGGGGCGCCGAGCTTTCGCGAGGCGCTGCGCTACGGCGCCGAGGTGTTCCACACTCTGAAAAAGCTGCTCGCCGAGCGCGGTCTTTCGACCGCCGTGGGGGACGAGGGCGGCTATGCCCCGAATCTCGAGTCCAACGAGGCGGCGCTCAAGCTCATCCTCGAGGCGATCGAGAAGGCCGGCTACCGGCCGGGGCACGACGTGTATCTCGGACTCGACGTGGCGAGCTCGGAGTTCTTCCGCGACGGCCGCTACCACCTGGAATCCGAGAACCGGGCCTTCACCGCCGCGGAGTTCGCCCGCTACCTCGCCGATCTCGCCGCCCGGTACCCGATCGTCACCATCGAGGACGGCATGAGCGAGGCCGACTGGGACGGCTGGGCGGAGCTGACGCGCGTCCTCGGCGGGAAGATTCAGCTCGTGGGCGATGACGTGTTCGTCACCAATACGAAGATCCTGCGTGGCGCGATCGAGAAGCACATCGCCAACGCGATCCTCATCAAGCCGAACCAGATCGGCACCCTCACCGAGACGCTCGCCTGCATCGACATGGCGACCGCGGCGCGCTACGCCTCGGTGATCTCGCACCGCTCGGGCGAGACCGAGGACAGCACCATCGCCGACATCGCGGTGGCGACGCCTGCGACCCAGATCAAGACCGGATCGCTGTCGCGCTCCGACCGCATCGCCAAGTACAACCAGCTGCTGCGCATCGAGGCGGAGCTCGGCCAGGTGCGCTTCGCCGGGCGCGACGCCTTCCCCGCGAGTCGCTGATGGCCTTCGCGCACCGGGCGCCGTCTGTTAGGCTGTCGCTCCCATGAAGTGGCTCGCCGCCGCGCTCGCTGTCGTCGTACTGCTGCTGCAATACCGGATCTGGGTTTCCGACAACGGCGTGCGCCAGGTGCAGCGCCTGCGCCAGGCGGTGGCTTCCCAGCAGGCCGAGGACGCCCAGCTCACCGAGCGCAACCGCCAGCTCGCCGCCGAGGTCCGCGACCTCAAGACCGGGATGGGTGCGCTCGAGGAGCGCGCCCGGAGCGATCTCGGCATGATTGCCCGCAACGAGACCTTCTACCAGGTGGTGCCCGCGCGCACGGCGGCCGCGCCGGCGCCGCCGACGCGCACCGCGGCCCGCTGACGCGGAGCGCTGCCGCCCCGGGGGGATCAAGCCGCAGGCGGCTTTCGGCCAATGAAATATTTTCTCGTCATGCCGGCCGCAGGCTCGGGCAGGCGCTTCCAGGGCGACCAACCCAAGCAGTACGCGCCGCTCCTCGGCCGCACCGTCATCGAATGGGCTCTCGCGCCCTTCCTCGGCGATCCGCGCTGCGCGCACGGGGTGGTGGTGCTCGCCGAAGGCGATGCCAGCTGGCATCGGGTCGCCGCACGCCTCGCGAGCGAGCGGCTCTCAGCGACCCCCGGGGGCGGTGAGCGCAGCCTCTCGGTGCGCCGCGGGCTCACGGCACTCGCCGGGCGTGCCGCGCCTGAGGACTGGGTGCTGGTGCACGATGCGGCGCGGCCCTGCCTCGAGGCCGGCGATCTCGAACGGCTGCTCGAGCGGGTGGAGGTCCACGGCGGCGGCGGGCTGCTCGCGGCGCGCGCGGCGGATACGCTCAAGCAGGCGGAGCCCGGGGCCACGCCCGGCGAAGTGACCGTCGCGCGCACCGTCGACCGCGCGGAGCTGTGGCGCGCGCTCACCCCGCAGATGTTCCGCTACGGTGCGCTCGGCGCGGCGCTCGATGCGGCGCACGCGGCCGGGCGGCACCCGACCGATGAGGCGCAGGCGCTCGAATGGCGCGGCGAGAAGGCGCTGCTGGTCGAGGGCGCGGCCACCAACCTGAAGCTCACTACGAGCGCGGACCTGAAGCTCGCCGAGGCGGTGCTGCGCGCGCGGAGGTCGGCATGAGGATCGGCTCGGGGTTCGATGTGCATGCCTTCGGCCCCGGCGACTCCGTGATGCTGGGCGGCGTGCGTATCGCACACGAGCGCGGCGTGATTGCCCACTCCGATGGGGACGTGCTGCTGCATGCGCTGTGTGATGCGCTGCTCGGGGCGGCCGGCCTAGGCGACATCGGCCAGCATTTTCCTGACAGCGAGCCACGCTGGAAGGGCGTCGCCAGCGCTCGCTTCGTCACCGCGGTGCTCGAGCTCGTGCGCGGCGCCGGCCTCGCCGTCGTCAACGTCGATCTCACGCTGCTCGCCGAGGCGCCGCGCATCGGGCCGCACCGCGAAGCGATCCGGCGTGAGGTGGCGCGGCTCCTCGAGCTCGCTCCCGAGCGCGTCAACCTCAAGGCCACGACCACCGAGAGGCTCGGGTTCCTCGGGCGTGCCGAGGGGCTCGCCGCGCAGGCGGTCGTGCTGCTCGAGGGCTGAGGGTGACAGCGGAGGAGCCCCAGGCGGCGCGCGCGGCCGCGCTTGCGCCGCCGCGCGCGTACGGCGAGCCGGTGGCATCCGCCGCGTTGCGCACCGAGGCGGCCGATTTCGTGGTCGAGGAGGACTTAGGGTTCGCGCCCTCGGGCTCCGGCGCGCACCTCCTCCTCAAGGTGCGCAAGACCGACGCCAACACCGTCTGGGTGGCGCGCGCGCTCGCGCGGCTGGCCGGCTGCCATCCACGCGATGTGGGCTACGCCGGGCTCAAGGACCGCCGCGCCGTCGCCATCCAGTGGTTTTCGGTACCCCAGCCGCGCGGCGGCGCCGCGCTCGCCGGGGGCGGCGGGGAGGGGTTCGAGGTGCTCGAGGCGCATCCGCATCAGCGCAAGCTCCCGCGCGGGGCGCTCGCCGGCAACCGCTTCGCCATCCGGCTGCGCGCGCCCGCGGGCGATGGCGCCAGCCTCGCGCGCTGCCTCGCGCCGCGTCTCGCCGTCATCGCTGCCCGTGGCGTACCCAACTACTTCGGTCCCCAGCGCTTCGGCCGGGACGGCGCGAACCTTAAACGCATCGCCGGCGGCGAGCCGTTGCGTCTGCCGCCCGCCGAGCGCGGCTTCGTGCTCTCGGCGGCACGCAGCGTGGTATTCAACGCGCTGCTCGGCGCACGGGTCGAGGACGGCAGCTGGGAGCATCCCGGTGCCGGAGATCTCGCCGTGCTCGACGGACGCGGCAGCCTCTTCAGGGTGGACGCGACCGATGCGACGCTCGCCGCCCGCGCCGCGCGTCTCGAGATTCATCCGACGGGCCCGCTATGGGGGCGCGGCGAGCCCGGCAGCGCCGCGGGCGTCCGGGCGCTCGAGCAGCGCATCGGCGCGCAGTTTCCCGCCGCATGCGCGCTGTGTGCGTCGGCGGGCATGGCGCACGAGCGCCGGAGCCTGCGGCTGCGCGTAGCGGAGCTCGACTGCGCGGTGGAGCCGCATGCCGTGCTGGTGCGTTTTCACCTGGCGCGCGGCAGTTTCGCCACCGCGGTGCTGCGCGAGCTCGTAGACGCTCCCCCCGACGCGGCAGGCGAATGAAGCGAGGACCGGTCAACCAAGCAGCACGTAGACCGCGCCGGTGCCGCCGTCGGCCTGCCGCGCGGACACGTACGCCAGCACCGCTCCCGTGCGCCGCAGCACGGCATCGACGGCGGACTTGAGCACGGGTCCCCGGTGCCCGGAGCGCAGCCCCTTGCCGTGCACGATGCGCACGCACCGGACGTGCGCGTGGAGCGCGTCGATGAGGAACTGCCGCAGCGCCTGTTTCGCCTCGGCCACGGTGAGGCCGTGCAGGTCGATCTCGCGCTCGATGCGGTATTCGCCGCGTCGCAGCCGGCGCAGGACCGCGTTCTGCACGCCGGGCCGCTGGTAGACCAGCTCCTCGCCGCCGGCGAGCGCGGGATCGGGCGGCTCGGGACCCAGGCTCTCCTTGAGCACCGCGGCGCGATCCGCGCGCGCGAAGCGGGCTCGCGGACGCGGCTTCGGCCCCCGCACCGGCGGGGTGCGCTCGGCGAGCGGGCGCACGCCACGGACGGCAGCGCGGAACAGCCGGGCAGCGTCCTCCGCCTCGTCAGGGTCGTCGTCACCGCCTGCCTGGACCACGCCACCTCCGCCGCAAGTCATGAAAAGTATATAGTCACGCGCGCTCCCGAACGGCTCCCTGGGCTCCAACTCTCCCCGCAGTGAAGATCCTGGTCAGTAACGATGACGGCTTTCGCGCGGAAGGCATTCGCCGGCTGCGGGAGGCGCTCGCCACGCTCGCGGAGGTGACCGTGGTCGCCCCCGACCGCAACAAGAGCGGCGCCAGTAACTCGCTCACCCTCGACGTGCCGCTGCGCGTGTTCGAGTCCGAGCCGGGCGTGTACTTCGTGCCGGGGACCCCGACCGACTGCGTGCACCTCGCCATCTCGGGCCTCTTCGATTTCGAGCACGACATGGTCGTCTCGGGGGTGAACGACGGCCCGAATCTCGGCGACGACGTGCTCTACTCGGGGACCGTGGCCGCCGCGCTCGAGGGCCGCTTCCTCGGGCTGCCCACCATTGCGGTGTCGCTGTGTACCGGGACGCGCGGGGGCGGGCACTTCGCCACCGGCGCCGAGGTCGCGCGGCTGCTGGTCGCGCAGCTGCTGAGGAAGCCGCTCGAGTCCGCGCTGATCCTCAACGTCAACGTCCCCGACGTGCCGCTCGCGGCACTGCGGGGCTTTCGCGCCACGCGACTCGGGTACCGCCATCGCTCCGAGCCGGTGATGCGCGCGCAGGATCCGCGCGGGCGCCCGGTGTACTGGGTGGGGCCGGCCGGCCCGGAGCGCGACGCCGGTCCCGGCACCGACTTCGAGGCGATCGCGCAGGGCTACGTGTCGGTGACGCCGCTGCACGTCGACCTCACGCGCCACGGCGCGCTGCCCGCGGTGAGCGCGTGGCTGGAAGATGTCGATGACTGACCTGCGCCTGGCCGGCATCGGCATGACCTCGGCGCGGACCCGCGACCGCCTGGTGCAGCGCTTGCGCGAGCAGGGTATTGCCAACCTCGCGGTGCTCGATCGCGTGCGCAACGTACCGCGGCATATCTTCGTCGACGAAGCGCTCGGCAGCCGCGCCTACGAGGACACCGCGCTCCCGATCGGCTTCGGCCAGACGATCTCCCAGCCCTACATCGTCGCGCGCATGACCGAGGCATTGCTCGAGGGCGGCCCGCTCGAGAACGTCCTCGAGGTCGGTACCGGCTGCGGTTACCAGACCGCGGTGCTGGCGCCGCTCGTCACCCACCTCTACACCATCGAGCGCATCGAGCCACTGCTGGCGCGGGCGCGTGAGCGGCTGAAGGAGCTCGGGGTGCGCAATGTCCGCTACCGCCACGGCGACGGCTCGCTCGGCTGGAAAGCGCATGCGCCGTTCGACGGCATCCTGGTAGCGGCGGCTCCGCTCACCGTGCCCGAGCCGCTGCTGAAGCAGCTGAAGGTTGGCGGGCGGCTCATCGTCCCCTTAGGCCCCGAAGGGGAGCAGCAGCTGGTGCGCTTCACGCGCCGCGAGCAGCGCATGGAGCGCGAGTCGCTCGGCTCCGTTGCCTTCGTGCCGCTCCTCGGCGGTACTACTTGAAGTAAATTATATAACACACTGGTTTATATAATTTTATTTATCGTTAAAAGGCCGACTATCACCTTTGGCAGCGCGAATTTCCGCGCGAAAACGCCGATTTCTCCACGCGCCGGCGCGGCGCTCGCGCAGCGCGCGCGCGAAAAGTCCTTGCCTGTCAAGGCGCTTGCGCGGGTATCTGCGACGTGATTACATGCACGCCCTGTCTCTCGACGACGACAGTTACGGGGAGGGCGATCAGCAGAAGACACAGGGAGGAGGGAGTCGCAACAACAGCAATAACAGCTCAAAGAAAAACAAAAACAGTGCAATTGTTCGAGTCTGTCAGCTTCGAATGATTGTTTGGTTGGTTGAGCCTCCCCCTGTGTCTTCTGCCGATCGTCTTTTCCGCAGCGCAGCGCGCGCTAGCGCAGAAACAATCCCGCGGCCACCCGCCGCCCCTCCTGCACCAGAACGTTGAATGTCCGGCACGCGGCGCCCAGCTGCATCGCCTCGAGTCCGATGCCGCGCCGTCCCAACAGGGCGCGAATCTCCGCCGCCGGAAAGCGTTGCACGGGTCCCGTGCCGAGCAGCACCAGCTCGGGCGCGAGCGCGAACAGCGCCTCGAGGTGTGCCGGACGGAGCTCCGCGAAGCTCTGCGGCTCCCACTGCGTGATGAGCGTGTCGGCGGTGACGATGCAGCTGCCGCGCACGCTCTCGGCGCCGATGCGCACCTCGTCGTCGGTATAGCCGCGGATCAGGTTCGCGGGCGCGCCGGGTTCGAGAGTGAACTTCACGGGCGGTACGATACTGCCCATGCGCGAGGCCGTCATCGTCATCTGCGACCTGTACCTGCAGCCTGGGGAGCTCACGGCCGAGGCCGCGCAGCCACTGCCCGCGTTCGCCTTCAGCGGACGGTTCGGCGCGCGCGAGCGCCTCTCGCGCGGCTGGCGCGAGTGGCTCTCGGGCTGGCTCGGCCACCCGGAGCTCGCGCGCGCGCCGGTCGCGCAGGTCGCCGCCGCGGCGTTGCGCGACCGTTACGACGGTGCCACGCGCTGGATCGCCACTCCGGTCGAGCTCATCGCGGGACTGACGCGCGTACACCTCGAGCGGCCGGGACTCGTGCAGCTGAGCGACCCCGAGCTCGCCCAACTGACGGCGAGCTTCGAGCGCACCTTCGGCGGCTCGGGCTTCGCGCTCGCGCCGCTGGGCGACGGGCAACTGCTGCTCGCGACTCCCGGCATCGCGCCGGTGGCGGCGAGCGAGCCGGCGCGCAGCGCCGGTGGGGTTCTCGAGGTGCCGCAGGGTCCGGCGGCGGCCACGCTGCTGCGCCTGCGGGCCGAGATCGAGATGTGGCTGCACGCCGAACCGCTCAACGCGGCGCGGCGTGCCCGCGGCGCGCGCACCGTATCGGCACTCTGGCTCTGGGGCGCGACCGGCGATGTCACGGCGGTGGAGTTGCGCAACCGCCAGTCGGGCGTCAACGGCGGCGCACGGCCCGCGACGGCGGCCTTCGGTTCGGACGCATTCCTCGCCGGGCTCTGCCGCCTCGCCGGCACACCGCTCGCGCCGCTGCCGGCGGACCCGGGCGCGCTGTTCGCGAGCGCTGCCGCAGAGCGCCTGGCGCTGGTGGTCGCGATGGCCGGCCAGCTGGCGCCGCAGGAATCCTGGAGCCTGCCGGCGGCGGCGGCGGCACTCGAGCGGCGGCTCATCGAGCCGGCGCTCACGGCGCTGCGCCAGGGCGCGCTCACGCGTCTCACGCTGATCGCGAGCGATACGCGGCTGACGCTCACCCGGTACAGCGGCCTCAAACGCTGGCGGCGCGCGCGCGCCGGCCTTGCGGCCTTCGCATGAGGGGGTGCGGCCGATGAGGCTCACGGTGGTGCGACGCACGGCGCAGGCGGACGTCGCCCTCGGCACGGGGCTGCACCCGGTGCTGGCGCGTGCCTACGCCGCGCGGGGCGTGCGCTGCGCGGCCGATCTCGACGTCTCGCTCGCGCGGCTGCTGCCGGTCGGGACGCTCGAGGGCATCGCGCGGGCGGTCGAGCTGCTGCTCGCGCACCGCACCGGCGGCCGGGTGCTGGTCGTCGGCGACTTCGACGCCGACGGCGCCACCAGCAGCGCGCTCATGGTGCGAGCGCTGCGGAGCCTGGGCTTCTCCGCCGTGGATTTCCTCGTGCCCAACCGCTTCCGGTTCGGCTACGGGCTGACGCCCGAGATCGTGGCGCTCGCCGCCGAGCGCTCGCCGACCCTGATCGTGACCGTCGACAACGGGGTCTCGAGCCACGCCGGGGTCGCGGCCGCGCGCCAGCACGGCATGGACGTGCTGATCACCGATCACCATCTCCCCGGTGCCGAGCTCCCCGACGCCAACGTGATCGTGAACCCGAACCTGACCGGCAGCCGCTTCGGCAGCCGCTCGCTCGCCGGCGTCGGCGTGGCGTTCTACATCATGGCGGCCCTCGAGCGGCGGCTCGCGGAGGTGGAGGGCGCACGTGAGCCGGTGGTCGCGCAGCTGCTCGACCTGGTCGCCCTCGGCACGGTGGCTGACGTCGTGCCGCTCGACGCCAACAACCGCGTGCTGATCGCGCAGGGTCTGAAGCGCATTCGCGCCGGACGTTGCGTCGCGGGGATCCGCGCGCTCCTCACGGTCGCCGCAAGGGGCGCTGCGGATCTGACTGCAGCCGACCTCGCCTTTGGCGTGGCGCCGCGCCTGAATGCCGCCGGCCGCATCGACGACATGAGTGTCGGTATTGCCTGCCTGCTCGCGGACGAGCCTGCCGAGGCCCAGCGCCTCGCGGTACGGCTCGATGAGCTCAACGAGGAGCGCCGCGCCATCGAGGTGCGCATGCAGCAGGAGGCGCTCGCGGCGGTGCGGCGCCTCGCCGACCCCGTGCCCGGGGCGATCGAGAGAAGCGGCGTGGTGCTGTTCGATCCGGACTGGCACCAGGGGGTCGTCGGACTCGTGGCGAGCCGCGTCAAGGAGCGCCTGCGCCGCCCGGTGATCGCCTTCGCGAACGCCGACGCGGCGACGCTGCGTGGCTCGGCGCGCTCGGTCCCCGGGGTGCACATCCGCGACGCGCTCGATGCGATCGCTGCGCGCCATCCCGACCTCATCAGCCGCTTCGGCGGACACGCCATGGCCGCGGGTCTCACGCTCGAGCGCGCGCGGCTCGATGACTTCGCGCGCGCCTTCGACGCCGAGGTGGCGCGCGTAACCGGCGGCCGGGCGCTGAATGATGCGGTCGAGACCGACGGCGAGCTCGCGGTCGGCGAGATCGCGCTCGAGACCGCCGAGGCGCTGCGCGCCGGGGGGCCCTGGGGCCAGGCTTTTCCCGAGCCGACCTTCGACGGTGTCTTCACCATCAAGAGCGCGCGCGTGATCGGCGAGCGGCACGTGAAGATGTGGGTCGAGCCCGCCGACAGCGGCCGCTCCTTCGATGCGGTGGCGTTCAACCATCTGCAGGAGGGAGTCAGTGTGCCGGCGCCGGGCTATCGCGTGCAGCTCGTCTACCGGCTGGACGTCAACGAGTACCAGGGTGAGCGGCGCCTGCAGCTGCTCGTCGATCACCTGCTGCCGGTCGCTCGCTGAACCGGGCGCCCGGGTGTTAGCATCCGGGAGCCTCGACAGCCGCGGAATGCCCATGGAAGTCAATCAGCTCAAGCGCCAGCTCAAAGACCTCGGCGAGCGGATCGGTTCGCTACGGGGGTTTCTTTGAGTACGACCGCAAGCTCGAGCGTCTCGAGGAGGTCGGCCGGGAGCTGGAGGAGCCGGCGGTCTGGTCCGACCCGGCGCGCGCCCAGGAGCTTGGGCGCGAGCGCGCGCGGCTGACGGCCGACGTCGGCGACATCGATCGCACTACCCGCGGCATCATGGAGGCCGCGGAGCTTCTCGAGCTCGCCGAGGCCGAGGGCGATGAGGTCGCGGCGCGTGACATCGAGCGCGACGCGCAGCGCCTCGAGGGCGAGGTGCGGCACCTGGAACTCAAGCGCATGTTCTCGGGCAAGATGGACTCGCACAACGCCTTCCTCGACATCCAGGCGGGCGCGGGCGGTACCGAGGCACAGGACTGGGCGCAGATGCTGCTGCGCATGTATCTGCGCTGGGGTGCGGCACGGGGCTTCCGCTGCGAGGTGATCGACACGAGCCCGGGGGAGGTCGCCGGCATCAAGAGCGCGAGCGTCGAAATGCAGGGCGAGTACGCCTACGGGTGGCTGCGCACCGAGACCGGCGTGCACCGCCTGGTGCGCAAGTCGCCGTTCGACTCGGGCAACCGCCGCCACACCTCGTTCGCCTCGGTGTTCGTCTCGCCCGAGGTGGACGACGACATCGAGATCGACATCAATCCGGCGGACCTGAGGACCGACGTGTACCGCTCCTCGGGTGCTGGCGGCCAGCACGTCAACAAGACCGAGTCCGCGGTGCGCATCACGCATATGCCGAGCGGCATCGTGGTGGCCTGTCAGAACGAGCGTAGCCAGCACAAGAACCGCTCCACCGCCATGAAGATGCTGAAAGCGAAGCTCTACGAGCTCGAGGTCAACAAGCGCAACGCCGCGGCGCGCGTGCTCGAGGATTCGAAGTCGGACGTGAGCTGGGGCAACCAGATCCGCTCCTACGTACTCGATCAGTCGCGGATCAAGGATCTGCGCACCGGGGTCGAAGTCGGGAATACGACGGCGGTGCTCGACGGCGATCTCGATCAGTTCATGGAGGCCTCGCTCAAGGCGGGCGTGTGAGGGCATGAAGAAAGACCACAATAATCCGCCCGCGAGCGGCGGCGGCGACGACGGGGGCGATGAGAACAAGCTGATCGCCGAACGGCGCGCCAAGCTCGCGCAGCTGCGCGGCGCCGCCGGTGCCGGCGGGGCGTTCCCCAACGATTTCCGGCGCGATGCGCTCGCCGGCGAGCTGCACGCGGCCTACGGCGAGAAGAGCGGCGAGTGGCTGGACGCGAACCCGGTGCGCGTCACGGTCGGCGGCCGACTCTTGTTCAAGCGTGTCATGGGCAAGGCGAGCTTCGCCAAGATCGCCGACCGCACCGGCCAGATCCAGCTGTACCTGCAGCAGGAGACGCTCGGTGCGGCCTACGAGGCCTTCAAGGGCTGGGACGTGGGCGACATCATCGGCGGCAGCGGGGTGCTGTTCCGTACGCGCACCGGGGAACTCTCGGTGCGCGCGGATGCGCTGCGCCTCCTGGTGAAGTCGCTGCGGCCGCTGCCCGACAAGTGGCACGGGCTCGCCGACACCGAGACGCGCTACCGCCGCCGCTACGTCGACCTCATCATGAGCGAGCCGAGCCGCGAGGTGTTCCGCACGCGCGCCCGCATCGTGCGTTACCTGCGCGATTTTCTCGATGCGCTCGGCTTCCTCGAGGTCGAGACGCCGATGATGCAGCCGATCCCGGGAGGAGCCACCGCGCGCCCGTTCCGCACCCACCACAACGCGCTCGATCTCGACATGTACCTGCGCATCGCGCCGGAGCTCTACCTCAAGCGGCTGATCGTCGGCGGCCTCGACCGCGTCTACGAGATCAACCGCAACTTCCGTAACGAAGGCCTCTCGACCCAGCACAACCCGGAATTCACCATGCTCGAGCTGTACCTCGCATGGGCGGATTACCACGACATCATGGACTGGGTGGAGAAGGCGACCCGCGGCCTCGCCGACACGCTGAACGGCAGCCCGCAGCTCACCTACCAGGGCCGCGCCTACGACCTCGCGCAGCCCTTTCGCCGCGTCACGGTCGAGCAGGCGATCATCGACAACAATCCCGGCATCGATCCGCTCTCGCTGCGCGATCCGACCTATCTGCGCAAGCGCTGCGATCAGCTCGGCATCGCCTGGCAGCGTGACGACGGCGCGGGGAAGCTGCAGATCGAGCTGTTCGAGAAGACCGCGGAGGCCAAGCTCCTCGACCCGACCTTCGTGTACGCCTACCCGGTGGAAGTGTCGCCGCTGTCACGCCCGAACGACGCCGACCCCTTCATCGCCGACCGCTTCGAGTTCTTCATCTCCGGGCGCGAGATCGCCAACGGCTTCTCCGAGCTCAACGACCCGGAGGACCAGGCGGCGCGCTTCCGCGCCCAGGTGGCGCGCAAGGAGAAGGGCGACGAGGAGGCGATGTTCTACGACGCCGACTACGTGCGCGCGCTCGAGTACGGCATGCCGCCGACCGCGGGTTTAGGCGTCGGCATCGATCGCCTGGTGATGTTCTTCACCGACTCGCCCTCGATCCGCGACGTCATCCTGTTCCCGCACATGCGCCCGGAAGCCTGAGGGGCCGCTACGGAACCACGCGCGTACCCTCGAGCGTGGCTTGTACATCGGCGCCGGATGGCCGCCCCGCCGCATCGTAGCTGCGCGCCTCGGCGGTGCCGGCGAAGGCGTCGCCCGTGACACGCAGCGAGAAGGAAATCTCGGTACGGCTCACGAGCTGGTGAGTCGCGCGGTCGGCGGCGACTTCCACGAGCTTGCCTCTCACGCCCAGGCCGTCCGCTCTCCAGACGCCCATAAGATTGCTGTCGCTGGTTCGCGGGTCGCCGGCGTCGGGGTTGGATTGCTCGACTGTTCCGTCCGAATGGAATGCGAACATATGCAAAGGGAAGGGCGCCTCGGGTGCGCGCACCAGCCAGACACCGACGATCGGCGGCGCGGGGCGTTCGGTGGGCGGTGAGCTGGCGCAGCCGCTCGCGATCATGAGCAGCGCGAGCAGTGCGGGTGTCCGGGTCATTCGGGCGCTGGTATCGGTACCGAGAAGCTGCCGTCGGCGCTTCGCGGCAGACCGTCCTCGATCGAGTAGTAGTCGCCCTTGTCGGCGACGTGGATGTGGCAGGCGCTCGTCAGGTTCGTGGCGCCATCGAGCGTGCCGGCGGCGATCGAGATGGCGTCGCGCCCGTTGGCCTGCCAGAAGAGTGTCGAACCGCACTGGCCGCAGAAGCCGCGCCGCGCGGCAGCGGAGGATTCGTACCAGCGCAGCTGCGCTTCGCTCGTCAGGCGAAAGTCACGGCGCCGCGCGGCGGTCGCTGCCATGAAATGACCGGTAGTGCGCCGGCACTGCGTGCAGTGGCAGTAGACGACCGGCCGCAGGGGGCCGGCGACCTGGTAGCGGACCGCGCCGCACAGGCAGCCGCCGGCATGAGTCTCTCGGGTCATTCGGGCAGCTCGTAGGGTAGGGGAAGTGGAGTGGCTTCGAGGCGCAGTGTAGCCGCGGCTGCGGGTGGCTCGCCGCTGGCTGCGCCACTGGGTGCCACCGCGAGGAATTCGCAGCCGCCGTCCGGTGTCTGCGCCACCTCCACCACCCGTACGGTCCGGCCGTCGGCGAGGGTGCCGGCGGCGCCTGGTGCGAGCGGCAGGGGCGCGGCGCTGCCAAAGCGCTGCAGCCGCCGTTTGACGCGCCCGCGGTAGTGAGCGCGCGCGATCACTTCCTGCCCGGTGTAGCAACCCTTGTCGAAGGCGATCGCACCGAGCACGTCGAGATTGAGCATCTGGGCCACGAACTCCCCACTGGTCGCCGCGTAGACCTCCGGCTGCCCGCGCCGGACGGCGAGGCGCCGCCAGAGGCTCGAGTCGGCGCTCGCGCAATCCGCCAGCCCCGCCGGGCGCTCGCTTACCGGCGCCGCGGTGGGAGAGACGCTGAGCCAGCGCGCGGGGTCATCGTCGATGCGCACGAGCCGCGCACTGCCCAGATGCGCGACCGCACCCGCGGTCGCGGGCAACTGCGTGGCGCAGGCCGGCGCGGGGCCGGCGGCCCCGGCACCCGGGCCGATGAGGCCCTCGATCCGCCAGGCGGCGGATTCATCCGTCAGCTCGACCTTGGATCGCAGTACGAAGCCCTTGAGGCGCCCGACGATGGGGCCGACGAGCTCGCGCGGCAGCACCGCGAGCACCTCGCCCGGCTCGCCCTGGAGCAGGCGCATGAGCGCCAGCACGCGTCCCTGCGGGTTGTGGCAGCCGGCCAGAAGCGAGTGCTCGCGCGTGAGCGTCGCGAGGTCGGCCGAAAGCTGTCCCTGCAGAAACGCAACGACGTCGCGGCCACGGGCACGCACCACCCCGAGGTAGGCGAGCGGCAGCAGATTCCATTGGGAGTACATGGACTTGAGCGTTGTTTTTCCTTGGCTTTCCATGGCCGGAGGCCAGGAATTCTGTCAGACTAAATAGGTATGTCGACGCCGCAACGCAAGGGGCCGGGAAGGCCTCCGTCCGCCGCCTCCGTTCCTCCTCCGTCAGCCGCTTCACCCGCTCCCGCGAACGGGGAGCCGGCCGCCGCCCCGCCCGCATCCGCGCGCGAGATCGGCGGCGTCGCCGGGCCCGACCCGACGCGCTTCGGTGACTGGGAGAAGAACGGGCGCTGCATCGACTTCTAGTCTATGGCGCCACGCCCGATCTCACCGCATCTCTCGGTGTACCGGATGACCCGGTACACGCTCGCCACCTCGATCTTCAATCGCCTCACCGGAGTCGGCCTGTCGCTCGGGCTGGTGCTGCTGGTGTACTGGCTGACGGCGATCGCCGCGGGCGCGGCCACTCAGGCGCGTGCCCAGCACCTGCTCGCGCACCCGCTGATGAAGCTCATCTACGCCGCGCTCATCGTCTCGTTCTGCTACCACCTCGTGGCCGGGATCCGCCACCTGGTGTGGGACACGGGCCGCGGGCTCGAGCGCGCGCAATCGCAGAAGAGCGCCTGGCTCGTGGTTGCGGTCAGCCTCGCGCTCATGCTGCTCATCGGCTGGTGCGTGTTCGCCGCCGGGGGGCGCACGCCGTGACTCTCCGCACACCGCTGCGGCGCGTGCTCGGTACGGGCTCGGCCAAGGAGGGCGTGCACCACTGGTTGCAGCAGCGGCTCACGTCCGTGGCGCTGGTGCCGCTCACCGTCTGGTTCGTGGTCTCGATCCTGGCGCTGCCTTCCTTCGACCATGCGACGGTCGCGATCTGGATGCACGGCAACACCACGGCCCTGCTGCTCATTCTCCTGGTGCTGGTCGCCACCTGGCACTCTCAGCTCGGCGTGCGGGTGGTGGTCGAGGACTACGTGCCCGCTGCCGGGGCGCGCACCGTGACGCTGGCGCTGCTCACCTTCCTGCATGCGTTGCTCGCGGCGGCGGGGGTGTTGGCGGTGCTGCGGGTGGCGCTCGGAGGCCCGGCATGAGCGCACCCGCGTTCATCGATCACACCTACGACGTGGTCGTGGTCGGCGCCGGCGGCGCGGGACTGCGCGCGACGCTCGGGCTCGCCGAGAGCGGCCTCTCGACCGCCTGCATCACCAAGCTCTTCCCGACACGCAGCCACACGGTCGCCGCGCAGGGCGGCATCTCGGCCGCACTCGGCAACATGGGCGAGGACGACTGGCGCTGGCACATGTACGACACCGTCAAGGGCTCGGACTGGCTCGGCGACCAGGACGCGATCGAGCTCATGTGCAAGGAGGCGCCCGCGGCGGTCATCGAGCTCGAGCACTACGGCGTGCCGTTCTCGCGCACCGAGACCGGACGCATTTATCAGCGGCCCTTCGGCGGGATGACGACCCACTACGGCAAGGGCATCGCGCAGCGCACCTGCGCGGCCGCCGACCGCACCGGGCACGCGATGCTGCACACGCTCTATCAGCAGTCGATCCGCCACGCGGCGACCTTCTTCGTCGAGTATTTCGCCATCGATCTCATCATGGAGGACGGCGTGTGCCGGGGCGTGGTGGCGCTCGATCTGGCCGAGGGCACGCTGCACCGCTTCCGCGCGCACATGACGATCCTCGCCACCGGCGGCTACGGGCGCACCTATTTCTCCTGCACCTCGGCACACTCCTGTACAGGCGACGGCAACGCCATGGTGCTGCGCGCGGGGCTGCCGCTGCAGGACATGGAGTTCGTGCAGTTCCATCCGACCGGCATCTACGGCGCGGGCTGCCTGATCACGGAGGGGGCGCGCGGCGAGGGCGGCTACCTCACCAATTCCAAGGGCGAGCGCTTCATGGGGCGCTACGCCCCGAACGCTAAGGATCTCGCCTCGCGCGACGTGGTGAGCCGCGCGATGACGGTCGAGATCCGCGAGGGCCGCGGCGTCGGCCCTGAGCACGACTACATCGAGCTGCACCTCGAGCACCTCGGGGCCGGCGTGATCCACGAGCGCCTCCCCGGCATCGCCGAGACCGCGCGCATCTTCGCCGGGGTGGACGTGACCCGCGAGCCGATCCCGGTGCAGCCCACCGTGCACTACAACATGGGCGGGATTCCCTGCAATCATCGCGGCGAGGTCGTGTGCCCGAAGGGCGGCAACCCGGACAACGTGGTGCCGGGCCTGATGGCGGTCGGCGAGGCGGCGTGCGTCTCGGTGCACGGCGCCAACCGCTTAGGGTCCAACTCGCTGCTCGATCTGGTGGTGTTCGGCCGCGAGGCGGCGCGGCGCTGCGTCGAGATCGTGACCCCGGGCGACTCGCATCGGCCGCTCGCCGCCGGCGCCGGCGAGCTGGCAGTGGCGCGCCTCGAGCGGCTGCGCAATGCCAACGGCGCGCGCGGCACGGCCGCGATCCGCGTCGAGATGCAGAAGACCATGCAGCTCGATGCCGCCGTGTTCCGCACCGGCGAGAGCCTCGCCTCCGGGATCGACCGCATCGGCCAGACGTTCGAGTCGTTTGCGGACGTGCGCATCAGCGACCGCTCACTCATCTGGAACACCGATCTCATCGAGACGCTCGAGCTCGAGAATCTGCTGCTGCAGTCGACCGCCACCATCCACTCGGCGGCGAACCGCACCGAGAGCCGCGGCGCGCACGCCCGCGAGGACTACCCGCAGCGCGACGATACGAACTGGATGAAGCACACCCTGGTGTGGGTCGAGGGGCCGAAGCGCGTGCGCTTCGACTACCGCCCGGTGCACCTCAATACTCTCACCGACGAGGTGGAGTCGATTCCGCCCAAGGCACGCACGTACTGAAAGGTCGGCTCCATGGCTGAGTTCCGCTTGCCCCCGAACTCGCGCCCGGTGCCGGGCGTGACCCACCGTGCCCCCGGGGCGCGCGAGCTGCGCACCTTCCGCATCTACCGCTTCAGTCCCGACGGCGGCACCAATCCGCGCGTCGATACCTTCGAGATCGACGCCAAGAGCTGCGGCCCGATGGTGCTCGATGCGCTGATCCAGATCAAAGCCGCGATCGACTCCTCGCTCACCTTCCGCCGCTCCTGCCGCGAGGGCATCTGCGGCTCCTGCGCCATGAACGTGAACGGCATCAACCGCCTCGCCTGCACCACTTCGATGCACGACGTCGGCACCGAGATCCGTATCTACCCGCTGCCGCACATGCCGGTGGTGAAGGACCTGGTCACCGACCTCACGAACTTCTACGCGCAGTACGCCTCGGTGAAACCCTGGCTGCAGGCGCGCACCCCCGCGCCGCCGGATCACGAGCGGCTGCAGAGCAAGGAGGAACAGGAGAAGATCGACCGGCCGGCCGCCTGCATCCTGTGCGCCTGCTGCTCGACCGCATGCCCGAGCTACTGGTGGAACAGCGAAAAGTTCCTGGGTCCCGCGGCGCTGCTGGCCGCTTACCGCTGGATCATCGACAGCCGCGACGAGGCGACCGGGGAGCGGCTCGATGAGCTCGAGGATCCTTTCCGGCTGTATCGCTGCCACACCATCATGAACTGCACCGATGTCTGCCCGAAGGACCTGAACCCGGCGCGGGCGATCGCGGAGATCAAGAAGATGCTGGTCGAGCGGGCGGGCTGAAGCGGTGGACGCGAACGGCAGCAGGGCTCCGGGGCGGCTGCTGTGGCGCTGCCGGCGCGGGATGAAGGAGCTCGACGTGATCCTCGAGCGTTTCGCGCGCGAGGGCCTGCCGCGGGCCTGCCCCGCCGAGCACGCCGCGTTCGAACGCTTTCTCGGGCTCGCGGATCCCGAGATCGCCGCATGCCTGCTCGCCGACGGGCGCCTCGAGGACCCCGTTATGCAGGCGCTCGCGGTTCGTATCCGCGATTTATGTCACGGTTCTCCGGTATGCTGAACTTTTACAGGGGGTCCGGGTCTATCCAGCGCGCGACGTGGCGGCCTTCGCCTGCAAGGTAGAGGGGCGCATGGGCGCCGACGCAAGTGATCTGAGCCTGGTGCGCCGCGTGCAACGCGGAGATAAGGGGGCATTCGATGCGCTGGTCCTTAAGTACCAGCATAAGCTCGTCAAGCTGGTCATGCGCTACGTGCGCAACCCAGCCGAGGCCGAGGACATCGCCCAGGAGGCCTTCATCAAGGCCTACCGCGCCCTGCCGCAGTTCCGCGGCGACAGCGCCTTTTATACCTGGCTCTACCGGATCGCGATCAATACCGCCAAGAACGCCGTAGTGTCCCGCGACCGCAGTCCGATCGACTACAACATCGACCGCAACAACGAAGAGTCCTACGAGATGCAAGGACGGATGAAGGATTCCGAGACGCCCGAGGGACTGGTGCTGACGGATGAGATCCGCTCGACCGTGAATGCCGCGATCGAGGCGCTGCCGGAGGATCTGCGTACCGCGATCGTGCTGCGCGAGCTCGAAGGGCTCTCGTACGAGGAGATCGCCGCCGCCATGGACTGTCCGGTGGGCACCGTGCGCTCGCGCATCTTCCGCGCGCGTGAAGCGATCGACCGGCGCTTGCGCGAGGTTTTCGAGGGCGGCCTGGGCCGTACCGAGGAGTTGGGATGAACGAGGAGCTCGACAGCCAGTTGTCCGCGATGTTCGACGACGAGCTCTCGCACGCCGAGTGCGAGCTGCTGGCGCGGCGCCTGTCGCGCGACACCGAGCTCAAGTCCCGCTGGGGCCGTTACGCGATGATCGCCGCGGCCATCCGCGCCGAACACGGCGTGCGTCTGCACGTGCAGGTGGCCCACCGGGTGAGCGCGCTCGTGATCTCCGAGCCGGCACTCGGCGCGCCGGTGGTGGCGCGCGCCGCGCCGCCGCGCTGGTGGCGTCCGCTCGCGGGGGTCGCGGTCGCGGCCGGTGTCGCGGCGGTGTCGATCCTCTGGCTGCGCGGGCAGCCGCTGCTGCCGGGTAGCGCGGCGCAGCCGCCCCTCACCGCCGCGGCGGACGCGCCCGCGGTTTCGACCGCGGCGCCGGTCGCCGTCGCGCTGCCGGCGCGCACGCCGGCCGGTTCCGACAGCTATGTGGTGCCGCCAGCCGCGCACGGTGCGCCGGCGCTCGTGCCGCCGACCGAGTTCGCCAACTACGTGGTGGCGCACAGCCTGTACACGGCGCCGGTGGCCCGCGGGAATCTCCTTTCCTCGTTCATGACCAGCGAGTCGGGGACGGGCACGGCCGCGATGCTGCTCGACGCCCCCCAGGATCCGCCCCGCGATGCGCCGGGCCACGCGCACTAGGGAGCGCCTCAAGGCCCCGGCGTTCGCCTGGGCGCTGGCCGCCGCCAGCGGGGCGTTCGCGGCCACCGAGCCCGCGGCGCCGCCGGCGCCGGCACAGTGGCTCGAGCGCATGAACCAGGCGCTCAGCACCCGCAACTACGATGGCACCTTCTCGCACTGGCACGGCGGCACGGTCGAGATGCTGCGCATCATCCACCGCCAGCGCGACGGCCACGTCGCCGAGCGGCTGGTGTCGCTCGACGGCTCGGGGCGCGAGATCATCCGCGCGGACTCGAGCCTCACCTGTTACCTGCCCGACAAGCGCACCGTGCTGGTGCAGGAGCGCCCGGTCGGGGAGTCGCTGGTGGCGTTTCCGGCCGTCAGCAGCCAGACCGCGAGCAACTACGACATCCGCGAAGTCGCGCGCATGCGGTTGAACCGGCGCGACACGCACGTGATCTCGGTGGCGCCGCGCGACCAGTATCGCTACGGCTACCGGCTGTGGGTCGATGACGCCACGGCGATGCCCCTCAAGACGCAGCTGTGCGACACCGACGGCCACGTCATCGAGCAGCTGGTGTTCGCGGATCTGTCGATGCCGGCACGTATCCCCGACAGCGCGTTCCGGCCCGAGGTCTCGACCGAGGGCTTCCAGTGGCTGCGCAACGATGCGCCGGCACCGGCCGCCGCGCCGGCCGCGGCGACGGTCTGGAGCGCTCTCAAGCTCCCGCCCGGCTTTCGCATGATGCTGCACGGCGCGCAGACGCTGCCGGGCTCGAGTCTCCCGGTGGATCACCTGGTGTTCACCGACGGACTCGCCTCGGTGTCGGTGTTCATCGAGGTGCAGGCCACGCCGGCCGGCGTGGGCCAGGTGACCGAGGTGCGCGCGGCGCGCGTCGGCTCCTCCTCGGCCTTCTCCACCGTGGTCGACGGACACAAGATCACGGCCGTGGGTGAGGTGCCGCCGGCCACCGTGCGCCTGATCGCCACGCAGGTGCGGGCCGAGGCCGCCGCCTCACCCGCCAGCACGCACCCTTAAGTCCGCGATATGACAGCGCCGCCGGCCGCGGCCGCACGCCTCACCCTGGTGGAGCGCCACGACTGCGAGCTGTGCGAGACCATGGCGCACGAGCTCGCCGTGCTCGCCCGCCGCGAGCGCCTGCCGCCGCTCGAGCGCCTCGACGTCGACTCCGATCCGCAGCTTGTGCGCCGCCACGGCCTCGATGTGCCGGTGCTGCTGCTCGACGGGCTGGTCGTGTGCCGGCACCGGCTCGAGCCGCAGGAGCTCCTGCGGCTGCTGCGCCCGGGGCCGGCCCCACCGGGCTGAATCTCCGGCCCGAACGGGCCTAAACCGCCGAATTTCCCTATAATCCGCCCCGCCGCTGGACTTGGCCACGGCGTGGCTGAGCGGCATTCCTCCCTGCATGCGGAACATACGTAACTTCTCCATCATCGCGCACGTAGATCACGGCAAATCGACGCTCGCCGATCGGTTCATCCAGCTGTGCGGCGGACTCGCGGATCGCGAGATGCAGGAGCAGGTGCTCGACTCCATGGACCTGGAGCGCGAGCGCGGGATCACCATCAAGGCCCAGAGCGTCACTCTCTATTACAGCGCCCGGGACGGCGAGCGCTACCAGCTCAACATGATCGACACCCCGGGGCACGTCGACTTCTCCTACGAGGTGTCGCGCTCGCTGGCGGCCTGCGACGGCGCGCTGCTGGTGGTGGACGCCTCCCAGGGCGTCGAGGCGCAGAGCGTCGCCAACTGCAACACCGCCATCGAGCAGGGGATCGAAGTGGTGCCGGTCATCAACAAGATCGACCTGCCGTCGGCGGACCCCGAGCGCGTCAAGCGCGAGATCGAGGAGATCATCGGCATCGAGGCGGCGGATGCGGTGCAGGTGAGCGCCAAGACCGGCGACGGCGTCGCCGAGCTCCTCGAGGTGCTGATCCGGCGCATTCCCGCCCCGCGCGGCGACGGCGCCGCCCCGCTCCAGGCCCTCATCATCGATTCCTGGTTCGACAACTACGTGGGCGTCGTGTCGCTGGTGCGCGTGATGAACGGGAGCCTGAAAAGCGGCGACAGGATCCGCGTGGTCTCGACCGGCCGCAGCCACTATGTCGACCGGCTCGGGCGCTTCACGCCCAAGGCGCTGGTGCAGCAGGAGCTCGCCACCGGGGACGTCGGCTTCGTGGTCGCGGGCATCAAGGAGATCGACGGCGCCCCGGTGGGCGATACCATCACGCTGGAGAACCGCCCGGCGGCTTCGCCCCTCCCCGGCTTCAAGCAGATCCAGCCGCGGGTGTTCGCCGGGCTGTTCCCGGTGAACTCGGAGGACTACGAGAAATTCCGCGACGCGCTCGCGAAGCTGCGCCTGAACGACTCCGCGCTCCACTACGAGCCGGAGGTCTCAGGCGCCCTCGGCTTCGGTTTCCGCTGCGGGTTCCTGGGTCTGCTGCACATGGACATCGTGCAGGAGCGGCTCGAGCGCGAGTACCAGCTGACGCTCGTGACCTCGGCCCCGACAGTGGTGTACGAGGTGGCGCGCACCGACGGGACGGTCGCGTACGTCGACAACCCGGCCAAGCTCCCGCCGGCCGATGAGATCGAGGAGCTGCGCGAGCCGATCATCATCGCCAACATCCTGGTACCGCCCGATCACGTCGGCGCGGTGTTGAAGCTCTGCAACGACAAGCGCGGCACGCAGAACAAGATGCTCTACCTCGGCACGCAGGTCTCGCTCCAGTACCAGCTGCCGCTCGCGGAAGTGGTGCTGGATTTCTTCGACCGGCTGAAGTCCGCGAGCCGCGGCTACGCCTCCTTCGACTACGAGTTCAGCCACTTCCAGGCGGCGCCGCTCTCCAAGCTCGACATCCTCATCAACGGCGACAAGGTGGATGCGCTGTCGATCATCGTGCACAAGGAAAGCGCCTATCAGCGCGGCCGCGAGCTGGTCGACAAGATGCAGGAGCTGATCCCGCGGCAGATGTTCGAGGTGGCGGTGCAGGCGGCCATCGGCAGCGCCGTCATCGCCCGCGCCACCGTCAAGGCGCTGCGCAAGAACGTGCTCGCCAAGTGCTACGGCGGCGACGTCTCCCGCAAGAGGAAGCTCCTCGAGAAGCAGAAAGAAGGCAAGAAACGCATGAAACAGCTCGGACACGTCGAGATTCCGCAGGAAGCGTTCCTCGCGGTACTGCAAGTCGGCCGCAAGCACTAGCCATGACGAACCTGATGTCGCTGCTCGTGCCGCTCGCCTGGCTCGCCGTGCCGGTCGGTCTCATCTGCATCGTCGACGACTGGCTGCTGCGCCCGCGGCGCGCGCCGGGCATGCCCGATGCGCCGCTGATGCGCGTGCTCTACATGGCGCTGCCGCTGCTGATCGGCGCCGGGGTGCTCAAGCTCCTGGTGGCCGAGCGGCTCGACTTCAGCGCCGTGCTGCTCGCCATCACCGTGGTCACGGGACTGGTGTGGGCGTTCGACGCCGCGGTGCTGCTTCCCAGGCGCCTCGCCGCGGCGCGCGCCGCCGGCCGCGATCCGGCCACGACCGCCGAGCCCGGTACGGTCGACTACGCGCGCAGCTTCTTCCCGGTGGCCCTCGTGGTGCTGGTGCTGCGCGCGTTCGTGTTCGAGCCGTTCCGTATTCCGTCCGACTCGATGATGCCGACGCTGCTCGACGGCGACTTCATCATCGTCAACAAGTACGCCTACGGGCTGCGCCTGCCGGTGCTCAACCGCAAGATCCTCGCCACCGGGAGCCGCAGCGGGGCGACGTGGTGGTGTTCCGCTACCCGCTGGACCCCAGCACCAATTTCATCAAGCGCCTGGTGGGGCTGCCGGGCGATCATGTCGAGGTGCGCGACAACCGTATCGTCATCAACGGCCAGCCGGTGCCGTTCCGGCTCGACGGCAAGTACAACGACGGCTGCTACATGAATCTGTCGCAGGCCGAGGAGCAGCTTGGCGCCCACACGCACCAGGCGATATTCTGTCCGGTGGCCATCGACCGGCAGCCGTCGCTCCCCGCCTGCAACCGCAGCGGCCTGCGCGGCTACGTCTGCGGCGACGAGGATGCGCCAGGGTACCTGCGCACCGCACCGTGGTCCGGCGAGGTGCCGGCGGGGCAGTATCTGATGATGGGCGATAACCGCGACAACAGCGACGACGGGCGCTCCTGGGGCTTCGTGCCCGAGGAGAACCTGGTCGGCAAGGCGACCCGGATCTGGTTCAATTGGGATCCGCACCGCGCCGGCTGGCCGCTCTGGGGCCGCGTCGGCTCGGCGATCCACTGAGGGGTGCTTCGATGCGTAACAGACAACGGGGCGTGACCTTCGTCGGCTGGATCGTGCTGCTGACACCGCTGGCGATCGTCGCCTACGCCGGGGTACGCCTGGCGCCGGTGTACCTGAACTACATGAAGGTGGTGCGGGCGCTCAGCCTGGTGGCGAGCGATGCCTCCGGTCACGGCGATCCGACTTCGATCCGCAGCACCATCGACAAGCACTTCGAGATCGACATGGTCGACTATCCCACCTCCAAGGACATCAAGGTGACCAAGAGCGCCAACGGCGGGTACGACGTGGAAGCGTCCTACGACGACGAGGCGCCGCTGTTCGCCAACGTCTCCCTGCACGTGGTGTTCGACAAGATCGTGCACACCGGCAGCGGGAGCGGACCGTAGCCCATGCGGAGGCGCGCGCGCGCGACATGACGGGCGCCGACCGGCCGGTTCGCTGGCTGCGCGAGTCACTCGGCTACGAGCCGCGCGACGCCGCACTGTTCGCCGCCGCGCTCACTCATCGCAGCGCCAGCGGATCCAACAACGAGCGGCTCGAGTTTCTCGGCGACGCCGTCCTCAACCTGGTGGTCGCGCACCACCTCTACCGCAGCTTCCCGCACGCGGCCGAGGGGGATTTGAGCCGCCTGCGCGCACGCGTGGTGAGCCGCGAGCCGCTGGCGGAAGTGGCCGCAAGCCTCCAGCTCGGTGGGGTGCTGCAGCTCGGCTCGGGCGAGCTCAAGAGCGGCGGCTTCCGCCGCCAGTCGATCCTCGCGGATGCACTCGAGGCCGTGTGCGGGGCGATCTTCCTCGACGGCGGTCTCGCCGCCGCCGAGCAGGCGATCACGCGGCTGCTCGCGCCGCGTATCGCCGCGCTTCCCGACCCGGCGACGCTCAAGGACGCCAAGACCCGCCTGCAGGAGTACCTGCAGGGCCGCAGCCTCGCACTGCCACGCTACGAGCTCGAGCGCGTCGAGGGCGAGCCGCACGCCCAGACCTTCCGCGTCAGCTGTGAGGTGCCCGAGCTCGGACAGCGCGTGCATGGCGGTGGCTCGAGCCGCCGCCGCGCCGAGCAGCAGGCCGCCGAGCGGATGCTGCGCGAGATCGCGCCGGGTGCCGCCGCGGAGCCGCCGCCGTGAGCGCGCCCGCGGCAGTGCCGTTTCGCAGTGGCTTCGCGGCGCTGGTGGGCCGCCCCAACGTCGGCAAGTCGACGCTCCTCAATGCGCTCGTCGGCGAGAAGCTCAGTATCGTCACGCCGCGGCCGCAGACCACGCGCCATCGCATCCTCGGCATCGCGAATCTGCCCACCGCGCAGATCGCCTTCGTCGACACGCCGGGCCTGCACCGCGAGGGCCGGCGCGCGCTCAACAAGGCCATGAACCGCACGGCGGCGGCGGCGCTCGATGACGCCGACCTCGTGGTGCTGGTGGTGGAAGCGCCGAAATGGGAGGAGGGTGACGACCTGGCGTTGACGCGCATCGCGCGGGCCCAGCGCCCGGCGGTCCTCGCAGCGAACAAGATCGATCGCGTGCGCCCGCGCGAGCGGCTGCTGCCCTACCTGGCGGCGCTCGCCGCGCGCTACGAGTTTCTCGCCATCGTGCCGGTGTCGGCGCTCAAGTCCGACAACGTCGCGGACCTGCGCGACACGATTGCCGCGCACCTGCCGGCGTCCCCGGCGCTGTTCCCCGCGGGCGAGGTGACCGATCGCGGCAGCTCGTTCCGGATCGCCGAGCTGATCCGGGAGAAGCTGACCCTCGAGCTCAATCAGGAGCTGCCGTACGGCATCGCGGTCGAGGTCGAGCAGATGCAGGAGGAGGACGGGCAGCTGCTGGTCGATGCCTCGATCTGGGTGGACCGCGAGGGCCAGAAGCCGATCGTCATCGGCGCGCGCGGCGAGCGGCTGAAGCGCGTCGGCCGCGCGGCCCGCCTCGCGGTGAACGAGCTGCTCGGCCGGCGCACACACCTCAATCTGTGGGTGAAGGTGCGCGAGAACTGGGCGGACAACGCGCGCGCGCTCAAGCAGCTGGGGGTCGAATGACGGCGAGTCCGCGCCGCGTGGCCCTCGCCGCGGGTTACCTGTTGCACCACTACCCGTGGCGCGACACCAGCCGCATCCTCGAGGTGCTCAGCCGCGAGCACGGCCGCCTGACGCTGTTCGCGCGCGCGGTGCGCGGACCCGGCGCGCGCCTCGCCGCGGTGCTGCAGCCGTTCCGGCCGCTGCTCTTTTCATGGAGCGGGCGGGGCGAAGCGGCGCAGCTGACGCACGCCGAGCGGGGCGACGACTGCGCAGCGCTCCCACCAGCGAGCGTGATGGCCGCGTTCTATCTCAACGAGCTGCTGCTCAAGCTCACCACGCGCCACGACCCGCTGCCGGCGCTGTACGATCACTATCACACGACGCTCGCGGCACTGCGTGCCGGGGCGGCGCTCGAGCCGGCGCTGCGGCTGTTCGAGAAACGGCTGCTGGAGCAGCTCGGCTACGGTCTCGAGCTCGCGAGCGAGGCGCATGGTGGGGCGGCGCTCGAGCCGGGCGGCCACTATCACTTCCACCCGGCGCGCGGCCTGGTGCGCTCGGGTGCGCACCATGCGGGCGCGCTCGCGGGCGACTCGCTGATCGGACTGCGGGAGGAGCGCCTCGAGGGGGCGCGGGCGCTCGAGGATGCCCGGCGGGTGCTGCACGCGGCGCTCGCCGCCTGCCTCGAGGGTCGGCCGCTCGCGACGCGGGCGGTGGCCCGATCCATGGTGCGAAAGGCGGCACGGTCATGAAGGGTCCCATTGCCCTCGGAGTCAACATCGACCACGTGGCGACGCTGCGCCAGGCGCGCCGCGCCCTTGAGCCCGACCCGGTGCACGCCGCGCTCGCCGCCGAGCAGGCCGGCGCCGACAGCATCACGTTGCACCTGCGCGAGGACCGGCGCCACATCCAGGACCGCGACGTGCGGGTCCTGCGGGGGCTGCTGCAGACGCGCATGAACCTCGAAATGGCGGTCACCGAGGAGATGCTCGGGATCGCCGCCGAGGTGCGCCCCGCCGACTGCTGCCTGGTGCCGGAGAAGCGCACCGAGCTCACCACCGAAGGCGGACTCGACGTCGCCGGCCAGGCGGCGCGCGTCGCCGCCGCGGCCACGCGGCTCGCCGCCGCGGGCATCCGGGTGTCGCTGTTCATCGACCCGGACCCGGCGCAGATCGAAGCCGCCGCGCGCAGCGGCGCGCCGGTGGTGGAGCTGCACACCGGGGCATACGCGGGAGCCGCCGGGGCGGCGCGCGCCACCGAGCTCGAACGGCTGCGCGGCGGCGCCCGGCTGGCCGCGCGCCTCGGGCTGCGGGTGCATGCCGGCCATGGGCTCGACTATCACAACGTGCAGCCGGTGGCCGCGGTCCACGAGATCGTCGAGCTCAACATCGGCCACGCCATCATCGCGCGCGCGGTGTTCACCGGGCTGACGGAGGCGGTCGGCGCCATGAAGGCGCTGATGCAGGCGGCGCGCGCATGATCTTCGGCATCGGCGTCGACGTGCTCGAGGCGGCGCGCATCAAACGCACGCTCGAGCGATTCGGCGATCGCTTCATCGACCACCTGCTGCTGCCGGCGGAGCGTGCCCAGCTCGAGCGCACGCAGCGCCGCGAGCGCTTCCTCGCCATGCGCTTCGCCGCCAAGGAGGCGATCGTCAAGGCCATGGGAACCGGCTTCGCGCACGGGATGTGGATCCGCGACGTCGGCGTGGTGCAGAACGCCTGGGGCAAGCCCGAAGTGGTGTTCTCGGCGCGCGGCGAGCAGGTGCGGCGCGCGCTCGGCGTCGGCGACGCGCACGTGACGCTCACCGATGAGGCAGGACTCGTGGTGGCGGTCGCGGTGCTGCTCAAGGCCGCATGAATACGCTCGTTTTCGACATCGAGACGGTGCCGGACGTCGCCCTCGGGCGCCGCCTTTACGACCTCGGTGACCTCGCCGACGAGCAGGTTGCCAGGGCCATGTTCGCGCGGCGCCGCCAGCACACCGGCGCCGACTTCCTGCCGCTCGAGCAGCAGCGCGTAGTCGCCATCTCCTGCGCGCTGCGCAAGGGCGACAGCTTCACGCTGTGGAGTGTCGGGGAGCCGGCGACCCCGGAAGGCGAGCTGGTGCAGCGCTTTTTCGACGGCATTGCGAAATTCACCCCCGACCTCGTGTCGTGGAACGGCTCGGGATTCGACCTGCCGGTGCTCAACTACCGCGCGCTCCTGTGGGGCGTGCAGGCGCCGCGCTTCTGGGAGACCGGCGACGGCGAGACCGAGTTCCGCTACAACAACTACCTGCAGCGCTATCACTGGCGGCACACCGACCTCATGGATGTGCTCTCGGGCTTCAGCTCGCGTAACCGCGTCTCGCTCGCCAACATGGCGTGCCTGCTGGGGCTCCCCGGCAAGCTCGGCTTCGGCGGCGACCAGGTCTGGGACGCCTTCCAGCGCGGCGACCTGCCCGGCATCCGCCGCTACTGCGAGACCGACGTCCTCAACACCTACCTCATCTGGCTGCGCTTCGAGCGGCTGCGCGGGCGGCTCACGGTCGAGGCGCACGGCGCCGAGGTCGAGCGCGTGCGGGCGTACCTGCGCGCCGCCGCCGAGCCGCATCTCGCGCAGTTCCTGGCCGCGTGGGGCGAGCCATCCTGAGCGGCGCTGCGCCATGAGCGTGCCGGCCGAGGAAGTGGCGATCGTGAGCGCGCTCACCCACGAGGGGGAGGGCGTCGTGCGCGGCGGCAAGACCGTGTTCGTCGCGGGCGCACTGCCCGGCGAACGCATCCGCTTCCGCCGTACGCGCCGCCACCGCCAGCACGACGACGCCGAGCTTCTCGAGGTGCTGGAGGCATCCCCGGCGCGCGTGGTGCCGCGCTGCGCGCACTTCGGCGTGTGCGGCGGCTGCGTGCTGCAGCACCTCGATCCCGCCGCGCAGGTTGCCGCCAAGGAGACCGAGCTGCGCGAGGCGCTCGCGCGGGTGGCGCGTGTGGAGCCGCGCCGCTGGCTCGCGCCGCTCACGGGTCCCGTGTGGGCCTACCGGCGCCGCGCGCGGCTCGGCGCGAAGTTCGTCTACCGCAAGGACCGGGTAGTGGTCGGGTTCCGCGAGCGCGCCGCGCCCTACGTGGCCGATCTCGGCGGCTGCGAAGTGCTCGCGGCGCCCGCGGGCGCACTGATCGCCCCGCTCGGGGCGCTCATCGGGCGCCTCGCGATCCGCGAGCAGCTGCCGCAGATCGAGGTTGCCGTGGCCGATGACGTCACGGCGCTCGTGCTGCGCGTGCTGCAGGAGCCGGGCGAAGCGGACCTCGCCCTGCTGCGCGAGTTCGCCGGCCTGCACGGCGTGCGCCTGTATCTGCAGCCCGCGGGACTTCAGTCGGTGCGGCCGCTCGATGCAGCCTCGGGCGCGCCACTCTCGTACGCGCTGCCCGCCTTCGGTCTGACATTCGAATTCCTGCCCACCGACTTCATCCAGGTGAACGGCGCGGTGAATGCGGCGCTGGTGGCGCGCGCGGTCGAGCTGCTCGAGCTCACCAGCGCCGCGCGGGTGCTCGACCTCTACTGCGGCCTCGGCAACTTCACGCTGGCGCTGGCGAAGCGCGCCGGCGCCGCGGTGGGCGTCGAGGGCGAGGCGGGGCTGATCGAGCGCGCGCGCGGCAATGCCGCGCGCAACGGGCTCGCCAACGCGGCCTTCCACGTCGCCGATCTTGCGGCGGAGCCCGGCCTGGATGCGCCATGGCTGCGGGGCGGCTACAGCCACGTGCTGCTCGATCCGCCGCGCACCGGGGCGCGCGCCGTGCTCGGAGCCCTGGCGCGCCTCGCGCCGGCACGGGTGTTGTATATTTCGTGTCATCCGGGGAGCCTGGCGCGGGACCTCATGGAGCTGGTGCACGAACATGGCTTCACGCTCGAGGCGGCGGGCGTCGTCGACATGTTCGCGCACACCGCGCACGTCGAGTCGCTGGCGCTGCTGGTGCGTCCGTGAGCCTCGGGCCCCTGATGATCGACCTCGAAGGCGCTACGCTCGGCGCCGCCGAGCGCGAGCTGCTGCGCCATCCTCTCGTCGGCGGCGTGCTGCTCTTCACGCGCAACTACGTCGACCCCGCGCAGCTCACGGCGCTGGTAGCCGAGATCCACGCCGCCCGTTCCCCGGCGCTCATCGTGGCGGTCGATCACGAGGGCGGACGCGTGCAGCGCTTTCGCGAGGGCTTCTCGCGGCTGCCGCCGGCGCGGCGCATCGGCCATGCCTTCGACGCCGATGCGCGCGGCGGCCTCGCGCTCGCGCGGCAGCTCGGCTGGCTGATGGCCGCGGAGCTGCGTGCCGTGGGCGTCGATATCTCGTTCGCGCCGTGCGTGGATCTCGACCTCGGCGTGAGCGAGGTCATCGGCGACCGGGCCTTCCACGCGAGCTCCGAGGTCGTGGGGCAGCTCGCGGTGGCCTACGTACACGGCATGCGCGATGCCGGCATGGCGGCCACCGCCAAGCACTTCCCGGGCCATGGGGCGGTGGTGGCCGACTCCCACCAGACGCTGCCGGTGGACCGGCGCGGGCTCGCCGACCTCGGTGGGGACCTCGCTCCCTACCGGCGTCTGATCGGCAACGGGCTGCCCGCCGTCATGGCCGGGCATCTGCTCTTTCCGGCGGTGGATCCGGCCCCGGCGAGCCTGTCGGGGCGCTGGATTCGCGACGTGCTGCGCGGTCAGCTGCGCTTCCAGGGGGTAGTGTTCGCTGACGATCTCTCCATGGGAGGGGCGGCCGCCGCGTACGGGGACGTCGTCGCGCGGGCCCGCCAGGCCCTGGCAGCGGGCTGCGACATGCTTCCGGTTTGCAACAATCGCGCGAGTGTCACTGAGCTTCTCGACCACCTCGACGTGCGGGTACAGCCCGCCTCGAGCCTGCGCCTCGTGCGCCTGCACGGCCGGGCGGCGCCGGGCCGGACGGAGCTGCTGGCCTCCGCCGAATGGGCGCGGGCGAACGCCGCCCTGGCTGCGATCGAGGCGGCTCCACCCCTGACCCTGGTAGCGGGCAGCAACCCATGAATAACTGGTCGGGTGAGGCCTGGCAGAACCTCGTCGAGAGCGCGCCCGAGGGCATTGTGATCTGCGATGCGACCGTGCCCGACTGCCCGGTGGTGTTCGTCAACGCGGCCTTCGCCCAGATGTGCGGCTACCCGGCCGCGGCGCTCCTCGGCAACAACCTGCGCATGCTCCAGGGTACCGATCGCGACCAGGAGTCGCGCACCCGCTTGCACGAGGCGGTCGGCAAGGGCGAGCCGGCGCGGGTGCTGCTGCGCAACTACCGCCCCGACGGCGCGCTGTTCTGGAACGAGACGGTCATCCAGCCGGTGCGCAACGCCGCCGGTGAGCTCACACATTTCGTCGGCTTTCACCGCGACGCGAGCGAGCGTCTCAAGGGGTCCGATCGCGCGCCCGCCGGCCTGCCGTCCTGGCTGCGTGAGGACCGCCTCACCGGCCTCCACTCGCGCGCCTATCTCGAGGAGCTGTTGCAGCGCGACTGGCAGCTGGCGCAGCGCGACTCGCACGAGATCGGGCTGACGCTGTTCGACATCGACGATCTCGGCGCCTACAACGAGAAATTCGATCGCGCCGCCGGGGACGCCTGCATTCGCCGCGTGGCCCGCGTCGTCGGCGCCTCCTATCGTCGCGGCGGCGACCTGGTGGGCCGCTGGGAAGGTGGCACATTCGTGGTGCTCACCCAGGGCGAGGCGGTCGAACGCGCCGCCGAGTACGCCCGCATCGTCGCGCAGCGGGTGCGCGAGCTCCTCATGCATCATCCAACCGCCGGGGCGGGACGCTACGTGACCATGAGCGCCGGGATCGCGAGCCTCGTGCCGCCGCGCGGGCTACCGCTCGAGGGGCTCTTCAAGGCCTGCCACGCCGCGATGAAGCGCGCCAAGACCAACGGCAAGGACGGCATCGCGACGGCCGAGGCCGCCGACTTCCAGTAATTATTGGCCAAAATCGCAGGAAGCGATTTTGGCGGACATTACTCCGTCGGCCGCCGGCAAAAAGCGTCTTTTTTGCCGGCTGCGCAGAGCCTGAGCCCGGCTCACTAACGCCCAGGCGCGCGCGGGCCCTGCGCCGGCGTCACCAGCGCGATGACTCCGAAGGCGGGATGATCGTAGTAGTTACGCTCGTAGAACCGCACGCGGCGGGTCTCGTTCAGCGTGAAGGCGGTCCCGGGCGCGGCTTTCAGCCCGTCGGCGGGGCTCTCCATCGCCCAGGTGAGCGAGAGTCCAAGGTGCAGGAACTGCCCGTGCTCGAGGTAGACGTTGCCGGAGAGGCCCGGCACGTCGATGCCGAGACGCGCGACCGGAAAGCCGGCGCGCGTGCCCCAGGAGCTCGCGGTCTGCGACCAGGCGGCATGGGCGACCGGCACGTGGGAGCCGCTCGCGCGCAGGCGGCTCTCGAGCTCGTTCAGCTGGTAAGCCGCGGGCGGCAGCAGCGCCACGAAGCGGCCCACCTGCAGCGAACCGCTCGCGGATTCGTCGCCGGCGATGATGCTGCGCGCGCCCGCTTCCTCGCTCCAGTTCTCCGCGGTCCCCTCGGCCGCGGCGCTGCGGAACACGATGATCTCGACGTTGTAGACGGGACCGGTGCTCTCCTCGGAGGCCGCCGGGAGCACGCCTGAGAGCGCTGCGATGAGCGCGAGCGTCAGGGTGCCGAGCACGGTGCGGAGCTTCATGGCCGCCATTCTAACCGTCCTGTCGCGCTCGCGCCGCCGGAGGGGCGAGCCGCCCGAGGAGCTCGGCCGCGTATTCGAAGCGCGCCGCCTCGTTCGGCAGCGCTCGCGCGATGCGCAGCTTCTGCGGGCCCTCGAGCCGCAACTCGCGCGCGCTGCGCTGGATGAGCCGCACCAGAGTCGCGGGATCGACCGCGGTGCGCTCCTCGAACAGCACCGAGCCGCCCTGGGGACCTAAGTCGAGCCGCCGTACGCCGAGGCGCCGCGCGGCGAGCTTCAGCCTCGCGATGCGCACGAGGCTCGAGGCCGCGGGCGGCAGTGGCCCGAAGCGGTCGTGAATCTCGGCGCTGAGCTCATCGAGCGCCGACTCGCTGTCGGCGGCGGCGATGCGCTTGTAGAGCGAGAGCCGCACGTGCACGTCGGCGACGTAGACCTCCGGCAGGAAGGCCGGCAGGCGCAGCTCCACCTCGGTGGCGGCCGCGAGCGGCTGATCGAGCTGCGGCTCGCGGCCGGATTTGAGCGCATCGACCGCATGCTCGAGCATGTCGAGATAGAGCGACAGGCCAACCTCGGTCATGTTGCCGCTCTGCTGCTCGCCGAGGAGCTCGCCCGCGCCGCGGATCTCGAGGTCGTGGGTGGCGAGCACGAAGCCGGCGCCGAGCTCCTCCATCGACTCGATGGCTTCGAGCCGCTTGGCGGCGTCGCGCGGCAGCGCCTGGCGCGGTGGGGCGATCAGATAGGCGTAGGCACGGTGGTGCGAGCGGCCGACCCGCCCGCGCAGCTGGTGCAGCTGCGCGAGGCCCATGTGGTCGGCGCGGTTGATGATGATGGTGTTGGCGCTCGGCACGTCGATGCCGCTCTCGATGATGGTGGTGCACACCAGCAGGTTGAAGCGCCGGTGGTAGAAATCCACCATCAGCTGCTCGAGCTCGCGCTCGCGCATCTGGCCGTGGGCGATGCGCACGCTGGCCTCCGGCACCAGGGCCTGCACCTCGGCGGCGATTTTGGCGATGGAGCGCACCTCGTTGTGCACGAAGTAGATCTGCCCGCCGCGGCGCAGCTCGCGCAGCGCCGCCTCGCGCAGCGTCGCGCCGTGCCATTCGATGAGGAAGGTTCTGATGGAGAGCCGCGCCGCGGGCGCGGTCGTGATGAGCGACAGGTCGCGCAGACCCCCGAGCGCCATGTTGAGGGTGCGCGGAATCGGTGTCGCGGTCAGGGTGAGGACGTGCACGTTGGCGCGCAGCGCCTGCAGGCGCTGCTTGTCGCGCACACCGAAGCGCTGCTCCTCGTCGATGATGAGGAGACCTAAGTCCTTGAAGCGTGCGTGCGCATGCAACAGGCGGTGCGTGGCGATCACGATGTCGACCTTGCCGTGCTCGAGCCCCGCGAGCGTCGCCTGGGTCTCCTTCGAGGTGCCGAAGCGTGACAGCGCCTCGATGCGCAGCGGCCAGTCGGCGAAGCGGTCGCGGAAGTTGGCGAGGTGCTGCTGCACCAGCAGCGTCGTCGGGGCGAGCACCGCCACCTGCTTGCCGGCCTGGGCCGCCACGAAGGCGGCGCGCATCGCCACTTCGGTCTTGCCGAAGCCGACGTCGCCGCAGACGATGCGATCCATGGGGCGCTCGGCGCCGAGGTCCGCGAGCACCTGGCGGATGGTCTCGGCCTGGTCGGCGGTCTCCTCGAAGGGAAAACCGTTGACGAAGGCCTGATAGTCGGCCTCGGCGGCGGCGAGCGACAGGCCGCGCTGCGCCTTGCGCCGTGCATAAAGATCGAGAAGCTCGGCGGCGACGTCGCGGATCTGCTCGGCGGCGCGCCGGCGGGCCCTGGCCCACTGGTCGGTGCCGAGCTTGTGGAGCGGTGCGCTCTCGGGGGCCGCGCCGGTGTAGCGGCTCACCAGGTGCAGCGCGTGCACCGGCACGTAGACGCGGTCGCCGTCCTGGTACTCGAGCACCAGGAACTCGCCCGGCTGACCCGCGATGTCCATGGGCATGAGGCCCGCGTAGCGGCCGACTCCGTACTCCTCGTGCACCACCGGCGCGCCGGGATTGAGATCCTGCAGGTCCCGCAGGATCTGCTCCGGGTCCACGGCGCGCTTGCGCCGGCGCTCCTGGCGGGCGCGCGCACCGAAGAGCTGCGCCTCGGCGATGATGGCCAGGGGCGGTGAGGTGAGGGTCAGGCCCTCGAGGTCGGGTGCGACCGCGAGGGCGAGCGGGGCACCGCCCGCGGCGAAGGCCTCCCAGCCGGGTACGATGGCGGCCTCGTGGCCGTGCGCGCGCAGCATTTCGGCGAGCATTTCGCGCCGCCCGGGCGAGTCGGCGGCGATCAGCACACGCCCGTGGAACTCGCGCACGAACTTATCGAGCGGCCCAAGCGGCTCCGCGGCGCGCATGTCCAGACGCAGCTCGCGCGGTGCCGTGCTCGGGAAGTTGTGCAGTGCCGGCCGCGCCCCGCCCAACTCGGTGTCGGCCTTGAAGGCGTCGAGCCGGATGGAAGCGAAGCGCGCCAGGCTCGCCTCGAGCTGCGCTGGCTCGAGGAACAGCTCCGCGGGGCTGAGCACCGGCCGCTCGATGTCGTGGCGGCGGTCCTCGTAGCGCGTCTCGATGTCCGACCAGGCGCGCGCCAACGCCTGCGGCAGCACTGCGTCGTGCACGATGACGGCATCGGCCGGCAGGTAATCGGTGAGCGCCGCGAGCCGCTCGAAGAACAACGGCTGGTAGAACTCGATGCCCGCCGGCGCGAGGCCCTCGCTGACGCCGCGGTAGATGGCGCTCTTGGCCGGGTCGCCCTCGAAGCGCGTGCGGTAGCGGCGGCGGAATTCGCGCACCGCCTCGCGGTCGAGCGGCATCTCGCGCGCCGGCAGCAGCCGCACCTCCTCCAGCGCATCGAGCGAGCGCTGCGTCTCGGGGTCGAAGCGCCGGATCGCCTCGATCTCCTCATCGAACAGATCGATACGCAGCGGCGTGGCGCTGCCCATGGGAAAGACGTCGAGGAGCGAGCCGCGCACCGCGAACTCCCCGGGGCTCACCACCTGGCCGACGCTCGCGTAGCCCGCCTCGATCAGGCGCTCGCGGAACGGCTCGAGGATGAGCGACTGGCCGCGCTTCAAGTCGAAGGCACGCCCCTGCACGTAGTCGCGCGGCGGCAGGCGCTGCAGCAGCGTCTCGGCGGCGACGATCAGGCAGCCGCGCCTGAGGTGCGGCAGCTCGTAGAGCGTGCGCAGACGCTCGGAGGTGATGTCGGGGTGCGGCGAGAACAGGTCGTAGGGCAGCACCTCCCAGTCGGGCAGGCGCAGCAGTGTCAGCGAGCCGTCCCCGTAGAAACGCAGCTCCGCGCTGGTACGTTCGATCGCGCGCGCGCCGTCGGCGATCACCACGAACAGGCGCGTGTCGGCGCGCAGACCCTCGGCCAGCGCGAGCGAGCCGGCGCTGCCATAGAGCGCCCGCCACTCGAGGTGCGGCGTGGCTGCGCCCGGCAGCGGTGGATTGAGGAGCGCCGTCGACGCCATCTTCAGGCGCCGGCGGGCTCCGCGGCGAGCTGGATACGGGTGCCGAGCGGCACGCAGAAGATGTCGATGGGATGCGAGCGTCCGCGCAGCTGCAACGGCGGCAGCGCGGTGGCGCCGATATCGAGGCCCTGGCTGTCGAGCGAGCGCTTGAGGGCGCTCGAGAACAGCATTTCGCCGGCGCGGGCCCGCTGGCACAGCCGCGCGGCGATGTTCACCGTATCGCCGATGATCGTGTAGTTCATGTAGGCGGAGGAGCCGATGTTGCCGGCGACTACGTCGCCCTCGTTGATGCCGATGCCGAGGCCCGCCTCGATCTGGTAGCGCTCGCGCCACGCACGCGACAGCTCGGTGAAGCGCGCCAGCATCTCGCGCGCCGCGCTCACCGCGCGCTGCGCGCTGTCGGACTGCTCGTGCGGCACGCCGAAACCGAGCATCAGGCAGTCACCCGCCATGTGAAACACGGTACCGTCGTACTTGAAGGTGATCTCGGTGAGCAGCGAGAAGAACTCGTTGAGCAGCGGCACGATGTGCTGCGCGTCGAGCTGCTCGGCGATGCCGGTGAAGCCGCGCAGGTCGGCGAACAGCACCACGGCATGGGCGCGCATTTCCACCGGCGCTACGGGCGCGAGCAGCGTGTCGCGCAGCTCCTGGTCCTCGAGGATCTTGTCGGCGACCCGCGGCGAGACGTAGCGGCGGAACGTCTGCCGCAGCGACTCTTCCCGGCGCCGGATATCGCTGCCCGCGCGCAACAGGGCCTCGATGCGGGCCCTGAGAGGCTCATCAACCGACACGTGTTCCCCGATTTTCTGGTGTTGGCGCGGAGCCTACCATTGGCGCGTGGCGGGGTGCCAGCGCACGGGGAAGGAGCGGGCGGCGCGCGTCTTAGGCGGACGGCGCCGGTGCGGCGCTGGGTGCCACGGCGGCCTCGCCGGTGGCTACCGCGTGGATGACGCGGTCACCTTCGAAGAATACCGCGAAGCCGCTGTAGTCCCAGCGCGTGATCGCCGGGTGGTGCGGGCTGCCGCCGCCGACTGCCGGATGGCGGGTCACCGGGGCGCCGAAGTGCTTCTCGACTTCGCTCATGGTGACGCCGCGCTTGGGACGATCGACCTGGGATTCGCGCACCTGCACCTGGTCGTTGACGACCACGGTGTCGGCGAGCGCGCTGCCGGCGGCTGCGCAACCGCACAGGAGCGCCGCGAGAATTCGAGTCTGCATGCGAGTTCCTCCGGTCCGGCGCGACTATAGCACCGCCCGCAATCTGTCAAAGCGGCCGCCCGGCTCGCGGCCCCCAATCTGTGACACAGGTCTGAAAAGCGGCCCATCTGTGGTTAAATCGCGACGATGTTCCATCCGCTGCCGCTGTACGTCGGCCTGCGCTACGTGCGCGCGCGCTCGCACAAGTTCTTCGTCTCCTTCATCACCTGGGCGTCGCTCGTCGGGGTGTCCGTCGGGGTCGCGGCGCTCATCGTGATTCTCTCGGTGATGAACGGCTTCGAGAGCGAGCTGCGCGACCGGCTGCTGTCGCTCAGCGCCCCGGTGCGCGTGATCGCCGCGGGCGAGTCCGCCGCGGTCGACTGGCAGGACGCCGCGCGGCGCGCGCGCGCGGTCGCCGGCGTCGCGGACGCGACGGTGTACGCGGAGCTGCAGGCGCTCGGCGTACGCGACACCGAGATGCTGCCGGTGGTGCTGCGGGGCGTCGAGCCGCGCGACCCCGCTACCGTGCGCGAGCTCGGCACGGCCATCACCCACGGCCAGCTCACGGATCTGGTGCCCGGTTCGGGCCGGGTCATCGTCGGCGAGCTGATCGCCGAGCGCCTCGGGCTCGCGCGCGGCGAGCAGCTGACGCTGCTGGTGCCGACGCTGAGTGCTGACGGCACGCCGCAGGGGAAGCTGCGCAGCTTCACGGTGGCGGGGGTGTTCGAAGTGGGGCTGCAGGATCACGACGGCACGCTGGTGTTTGCTCACTTGAGCGACGTGCGCTCGCTCCTGCCGCCGGGCGCGCTCGGGCAGGGGTTGAGCGTGCGCGTCACCGACGTGCTCGCCGCCCCGGCAGTGGCGGCGCGGCTGCGCGCGGCGCTCCCGCAGGTCTACGAAGTGCGCGACTGGACGCAGGACAACGCCAGCTACTTCCGCGCCATCCGCATCGAGAAGACCATGATGTCACTCATCCTGCTGCTGATCGTCGCGGTCGCCGCCTTCAACATCGTCGCCATGCTGGTCATGGTGGTGACCGACAAGCGCACCGACATCGCGATCCTGCGCACCTTCGGGGCGGCGCCGCGCCGCGTGATGGGCATCTTCATCACCCAGGGGCTGGTGATCGGCTGGCTGGGGGTCGCGCTCGGCGTCGCGTCGGGGTTGGCGCTGGCGCTCAACGTCGAGACCGTCGAGCCGTTCCTCGAGCGCACCTTGCACTTCCAGATTCTCGACCCGAGCGTCTACTACAGCAGCGCCATCCCCTCCGAGGTACACGCCGCCAACGTGGTGGCGATCGCCGCCGCGGCCCTGGCGCTCACGGCGCTCGCCACCATCTACCCGGCGCTCCGCGCGGCGCGCACCGCGCCCGCCGAGGCCCTGCGCTACGAGTAGGCATGGCGGCCACTCCCTACGAATGGCTGATCGGCACGCGCTACCTGCGCTCGGCGCACCGGCGCGGCTTCGTGTCGTTCGTGGCGCTGATGTCGGTATGCGGCCTGACGCTCGGGGTGGCGACGCTCATCGTGGTGCTCTCGGTCATGAACGGCTTCGAGCGCGAGCTGCGCAACCGCATCCTCGCCGTCACTTCGCACGCCGAGCTTACCGGCACCTCGGGCCCGCTCGCCGACTGGCGTCCGCTCGCCGAGCGCGCCCGGCGGCAGAGCGGCGTCGCGGCGGCGGTGCCCTACGTCGAGAGTCAGGCGATGCTCGCCAACGGCACCGCCATGGCCGGCGCCACACTGCGCGGGGTGCTGCCGCAGGAGGAGCGTCTGGCCACGGGTCTCGCGCAGCGCGTGACCGAGGGGCGCCTGGCCGACCTCACACCGGGGGGTTACGGCATCATCCTCGGCAGCGCGCTCGCGCATGAGCTCGGCGCGCACCTCGGCGGCACCGTGGTGGTGATCGCTCCGCAGGGCACGGCCACCCCGACCGGGGTGGTACCGCGCATGCGCCGTTTCCGCGTGGTGGGCATCTTTTCTTCGGGGATGTATGAATACGACCGGGGGCTGGCACTCATCGAGATGTCGGACGCGGCACGTCTGTTCCGGCTCGGTGAGGGCATCACCGGGCTGCGCCTCGCGCTCACCGACCCGCTGCGCGCGCCCGAGGTCGCGGTGCGCGTGGCGCGCGCGCTCGGCGGCGACTTCTACGTGAGCGACTGGACACAGAACCATGCCAATTTCTTCCGCAACATCGAGATCACCAAGTCGATGATGTTCGTGATCCTGCTCATGCTGGTGGCGGTCGCCGCCTTCAACATCGTCGCGACGCTGGTGATGATCGTGAAGGACAAGCAGACCGACATCGCCATCCTGCGCACGCTCGGCGCAGCTCCACGCAACGTGCTCGCGACGTTCGCCGTGCAGGGCGTGCTGATCGGGCTTGCCGGCACGGTGCTCGGGGCGGGGCTCGGCACGCTCCTGTCCGACAACTTCGAGACGCTGGTCGACGCGCTCGAGCGGCTGACCGGCGTCAAGTTCATCGATGCGAGTGTCTACTACCTGAGCGACCTGCCCGCGTACGTCGAGTGGCCGGACGTGCTCAGGGTCTGCGGGGTGGCGTTCCTCCTGTGCGCCCTCGCCACCATTTACCCGGCATGGCGCGCGGCCCGCACCGCGCCCGCGGAGGCGTTACGGCATGAGTGAGCAGGTTCTCCAGGCGCGTGAGATCACCAAGACCTTTCGCCAGGGGCCGGAGCTGCTGCCGGTGCTGCAGGGCGTCTCGCTCGCGGTGGCGGCGGGCGAGCGGGTGGCGATCGTCGGCGCCTCGGGTTCGGGCAAGACGACGCTGCTGCAGATACTCGGCGGGCTGGATGCGCCGAGCGGTGGCGTGGTGCTGATCGCCGGGCGCGACATTCACGCGCTCGGCGAGCGCGAGCGCGGCGCGTTGCGCAACCGGGCACTCGGCTTCGTCTACCAGTTCCATCACCTGCTGCCGGAGTTCTCGGCGCTGGAGAACGTGGCGATGCCGCTGCTGGTGCGGCGCACGCCGGTGGCCGCCGCACGCGCCGCGGCCCGCAACCTCCTCGAGCGCGTGGGTCTGGGCGCGCGCCTCACGCACCGGCCGCATCAGCTCTCGGGCGGCGAGCGGCAGCGCGCGGCGGTGGCGCGCGCGCTGGTGACCGAGCCGCGGCTGGTGCTGGCGGACGAGCCGACCGGCAACCTCGACGGCGTCAACGCCGAGAGCGTCTTCGCGCTGATGCTCGAGTTGAACCGTGAGCGCGGCACGAGCCTCGTGGTCGTGACGCACGACCTGCGGCTCGCGCACCGCATGGAGCGCGTCTTCGAGCTCACTAACGGCACGCTCGCGGAGCGCCGCTAAGGCGGTACGGCGCGGCGCGTGCGGTAGCGGCTGGCGACCTGCCAGCGCCATACCAGCTCGAGCGCTATCCAGCCGAGCACCGAGATCGCGACGGCGCACACCAGGCACCCCACCAGGAACGGCTGCCAGACCGGCGCGAGCCCGTAGCGCAGCCACTTCCAGTCGGCGACGAAGCGGAAGTGGTGGGGCGGGACCCCGAGTATCGCCACGCCCACGCGGTAGGCGAAGTAGTAGACCGGCACCAGCGAGAAGGGATTGGCGAGCAGCCAGGTGGTCCCGTACACCACCGGCAGGTTGATCCGCCAGAAGAGCGCCACCATCACGGCGAGCAGCAGGTGCACCGGCAGCGGCACGAACGAGATGGCGAGGCCGGCCCCGAAGGCGTAGGTGACCGCCCGCCGATGCAGCGTCCACAGCTGCGGGTCGGCGATGCGCGCGCCACAGATCCGCACCGGCCAGCGCTCGAGCAGGGTGTGGGGAGCCGGAAGGATTTTTTTCAGCAGCCGGCGCGGCATCGTACCCTTGGACTCTACCAGAAGGCCCGGCGCGGGGAGTGTGCCGCGGTTCCGGTATGATTGCCGCTGGCTTAACCGGCCGTGCCGGTGCTTGGGGCGTTCAGAATGTGGGAAATAGTGCGGGCCGGCGGCCCGCTGATGTGGCCGATCATTCTGTGCTCGATCGTCGCAGCGGCCATCATTCTCGAGCGCCTGTGGACGCTGCAGGACAAGCGAGTGCTGCCGCGCGAGCTGCCGCAGAAGGTCTGGCAGCTCATCGAGGCGAATCAGGTCACCGACAAGGTGATCGCCGGTCTCGAGCAGAACTCCCCGCTCGGGCGCCTGCTGGCCACCGGACTTGCCAACCGCCACCGGCCGCGCGAGATCCTCATGGAGCGGCTCGAGGACACGGGACGCCACGTCGTGCACGAGCTCGAGCGCTTCCTCAACACGCTCGGCACCATCGCCGGCATCGCGCCGCTCCTCGGCCTTCTCGGCACGGTGACCGGCATCATCCGCTCCTTCAACGCCATCGAGGCGGGCGGCATGGGCGACCCGCGCGCGCTCTCGGGCGGCATCGCCGAGGCGCTCATCTGCACGGTCGCGGGACTGTGTGTCGCGATCCCCGCACTCATCTTCTATCGCTACCTGCGCGGCCGGGTGGAGGGCATCGTGGTCCAGATGGAGAAGCAGGCGATCCGCATGGCGGACGCGCTCGAGGCGGCTCGCCCGGGTAGCTGAAGCCATGAACCTGAGGCCGCGGCGCGCGCTCGAGGAACCGGAGATCAACGTCGTCTCGCTGATTGACGTGGTGCTGCTGCTGGTGGTGTTCTTCATCCTCTCGAGCCGCTTCACCGACGAAGGAAGGCTGCGCGTGCACCTGCCGCACGCCAGCGCCGTGCCCACCGAGCGCGTCGGCAGCGAGCCCCTCGTGGTGAGCGTCACCGAGGCCGGCGGTTACCTCGTCAACCAGCACGAGCTCATCAACTCGAGCCCCGAGACGCTGCGCGCGGCGCTGCTCAAGGAGGCCGGCACCAGCCGCAATATGCCGGTCACGCTGCGCGCCGACGCGCGTGCCACTCACCAGTCCGTCATCACCGCCATGGATGTGCTCGGCCGGCTCGGCTTCGCCGAGATCAACGTCGCCACCGTCAAGGAAGAGGCGGCGGGCAAGCCTTGAACGACCAGCGCTCCCCGGCCGGCGCGCGCGCGGCGAGCTCCGCGCCCGGCGCCGACGGCGGCTGGGATGCCTACCGGCGTCTGCTCGGCTACGTGCGGCCCCACCGCGGCCACTTCATCCTCGGGGTACTGGGAGCGATCCTGTTCTCGGCGACCATGGCGAGCTTCGCACTGCTCGCCAAAGTGTTCGGCGACGGTACCTTCACGCAGCGCGACCCGCGCACCATCGTATGGATCCCGGTGGCGGTGGTGGCGCTGTTCTTCCTGCGCGGCCTGGGCGATTTCACCCAGACCTATTTCATGGGTTACGTCGGCCGGCAGATCGTCGCGCGTCTGCGCAGCCAGGTGTTCCGCCGCATCCTCGATCTGCCGCTCGGCTTCTTCGACCGCAACTCCTCGGGAGTGCTGCTGTCGCGCCTCACTTTCAACACCGAGCAGATCGGTCAGGCGACGACCGACTCGGTGGTCGTGGTGGTGCGCACCGCGCTCACCATCGTCGCCTCGGTCGCCCTGCTGCTGTGGCTCAACGCGCGCCTGGCGCTGCTGGCGCTCACCATGGGCCCGCTGGTGGGCTGGCTGGTCTCGGTGATCAACCAGAAGTTCCGCCGCTACAGCCGCCGTATCCAGGACTCGATGGGCGACGTCACGCGGGTGGCCAAGGAAAGCTTCGAGGCGCCGCGTCTCATCAAGGTCTATAACGCCCAGGGGCATCTCGCGCAGCAGTTCGACGCCGTCAACGAGCACAACCGCCGCTCCAACATGAAGCTGGTCCTCACCAAGGGGCTCTCGAACCCGGTGGTGCAGCTGCTCACCGCGATCGGGCTCGCCGTCGTGCTGTCGCTCGCCATCGCCGATGCCGTACGCGGCCGCACATCCATGGGCGATCTGCTGGCCTTCTTCACGGCGCTGGTGAGCATCGCGCAACCGCTGCGCGATCTGGTGGGAGTCGCCGGTCCGCTGCAGCAGGGCATCGCCGGCGGCCAGAGCATGTTTCAGCTGCTCGATGAGCCGCCCGAGCCTCAGGGCGGGACCCTGCGCGCCACGCGGGTACGCGGTGCGGTCGAGTTCCGCGCGGTCTCCTTCGCCTACGCGAGCGGCGACCACGGCGCCGGCGGTACACCGCCGCCCGGACGCCCGGCGGCGCTCGAGAACGTCTCCCTCAAGGTGGCCGCCGGCGAGAGCCTCGCGATCGTCGGGCGCTCGGGCAGCGGCAAGTCGACCCTGGTGAATCTCCTGCCGCGCTTCTACGACGTGCGCTCCGGCAGCGTGACCATCGACGGGCACGACGTGCGCGAGTACGAGCTGCGCTCGCTCCGCGAGCAGATCGCGGTCGTCAGCCAGGACGTCGTGCTGTTCGATGACACCATCCGCAACAACATCGCCTTCGGACGCGACGTTCCGGATGCGGCGATCGAGCGTGCCGCGGAGGCGGCCCACATCCTCGACTACATCCGCGCGCAGCCGGGAGGGCTCGATGCGCTGGTGGGGGATCGCGGCATGCTGCTCTCCGGCGGGCAGCGCCAGCGCATCGCCATCGCGCGCGCGCTCCTCAAGGATGCGCCGATCCTGATCCTGGATGAGGCGACCTCGGCGCTCGACACCGAGGCGGAGCGCCACATCCAGGCGGCGCTCGCGCAGCTGCTGCGCGACCGCACCACCTTCGTGATCGCGCACCGGCTGTCGACCGTCGAGCGTGCCGATCGCATCCTGGTGCTCGATAACGGCGTGATCGCCGAGCAGGGCACACACGCGGAGCTGCTGGCGCGCGGCGGCCTGTACGGCAGGCTGCACCAGCTGCAGTTCTCCGACTGAGGAGGCGACCCGCGGTGCAGCGGCTCGAGCGACTTTGGTATGCGGACGCCGCGGGCCCCTCGCTCCTCGCCCCGCTCGGCTGGATCTACGGTGCGCTCGGCGCAGCGCGCCGCGGCGCGTATCGCGCGGGGTTGCTGCGCCCGCGGCGCCTGGCGCGCCCGGTGGTGGTGGTCGGCAACCTCACCGTCGGTGGCACCGGCAAGACGCCGCTCACCATCTACCTGGCGCGCGAGCTCGCCGCCGCCGGGCTCAAAGTGGGTATCGTGTCGCGCGGTTACGGGCGGCAGGGGCGCGAAGCGCGCGCAGTGCAGGCGGACTCGGACTGGCGCGACGTGGGCGATGAGCCGTTGCTGCTGGTGCGCCGCACCGGATGCCCGACCATGGTGGCGGCCGATCGCGTGGCAGCCGCCCGCACGCTCATCGCGCGCGGCGCCGAGGTCATCCTCGCGGACGATGGGCTGCAGCATCTGCGGCTCGGGCGCGACTGCCAGATCGTCGTGATCGACGGCAGTCGCGGCTTCGGCAACGGCCGGCTGTTGCCGGCGGGGCCGCTGCGCGAGCCGGCCGCGGGCCTCGCGCGCGCGGATTTCGTGGTGGTGAACGGCGAGCCGCTGCACGGTTCGCTCGGCGGCGGCGTGCTGCCGGTGGGCGCGTTGCGCATGCAGCTCGTGTCGCAGCCCGCCGTGCGGCTCGACGGCCGCGGGCTCGCCTGCGAGCTCGGTGCCTTCCGCGGCCGGCGCGTGCACGCCGTGGCCGGTATCGGCAACCCGCAGCGCTTCTTCCGCGAGCTCGCCGGGCGCGGCATCGAGGTGATCGAGCACCCCTTTCCCGACCATCATCCCTTCACCGCGCACGAGCTCGCCTTCGGCGACGAGCTGCCGGTCCTCATGACGGAGAAGGATGCCGTAAAATGCGCGCCGTTCTCGAACGCGCGCTTATGGTACGTGCCGGTGAGCGCGGTCTTCAGCGACAGTGATGCGCTTAAGCTGCGCGCCGGGCTGCTCGGCAAGCTGCGCGGCGCACCCGGAGGTTAGAACTGCGATGGATCCCCGACTGCTCGAGATACTCGCCTGCCCCGTGTGCAAGGGAACGCTCAAGTACCAGCGCGAGGCGCAGCTGCTCGTGTGCCGCATGGACCGCCTGGCGTTTCCGGTGCGCGACGACGTGCCGGTGATGCTGGAGGAGGAGGCCCGCCAGCTCGCCGCCGACGACCCGCTGCTCGAGCGCTGAAGACTCCAGCTTGTTCCGCGTCGTCATCCCTGC
>Ga0210394_10000812_pt1 | contig 57410 bp, 55 predicted proteins | sample IncBWC12MmetaG_FD_160121 | JGI IMG/M metagenome (GOLD analysis project Ga0210394, IMG submission 160121) | Forest soil microbial communities from Barre Woods Harvard Forest LTER site, Petersham, Massachusetts, United States - Inc-BW-C-12-M | ecosystem: Environmental > Terrestrial > Soil >...
TCTTCACCGCCAACGAGCGGGTGACCTCGGGGCAGCAGAATTAGCTGACGGTGACGCTTTTCTGCTCGACGCGGAGTATACGCAGGCATGGAGGGCATTCTAGAGCGAGACTCCTGAGTCACGGGCAAGCCGGAAGTTATCGACTGTCCTTCGGATTAGTACCGACAAACGCGCTTGGATTGCGTAATCTGGCCAGCTTCCAGGTGGTTGCTGATCCGGAAGGTGATCACTAGCGTGGCCAAGAAAGGGGTGGTGTCTCAGCTTGAAAATGTTTCGAAAGGGAAATTGCGTTATGGACGCGGTGCTCTTCCTTCAAAATGCGTGCGGAAAGAGGTTCAGCATGAATAGCGCCGCAATCGCCACCATGACAGGCAAACCCACGATCAAGAGGCCTATGGCGGTCCTCGGGTGCCGCTTGGCGCGCAGGATAAATACCAGCGGCAGGATATAAATCCACTGGAACGCGGCTAATAAGATCACCCAATGGATACGGTCCACAGGCACGTATCGTCCCAACTCGAAATAAAGCACGGTTAAAAGAACGCCAAGAACGAGGCCGAGCCACACGCTGCCGCGACGGGGTTTCAGAACGGATGAATCATTGTCCATGAGCTTCGTCCGCAATTTTGCCAGCTCCGCGCTTCCCGTCAAGCCCCCCGGATTCAAACTGAGACACTACCAAGAAAGGAGTGCGCTTGACTTTTCGCCTTTTGTTCGCCTACCATCCAATCAGTATCTCAGGGCTGAGGGGCACACGTAGTCATGGGCTTACCCATTGCTGCAACGAAAACGGAACACCCGGCGGCGCCGAACCCCTGGGTCTTGCCCGACCGCGCACTCACGGTCTTCTACGGATGCCCCGAAATCCAGCGCCTCTCGCACTATTTTCTTCCGAGTATCCTCCTCCGCCAGAAACGTGTTTTGTATCTCGATGGCGCCAATCAGATCAGCCCGCTCCTCATCGCACGGTTTGCGAGGGAGCGCGCGCTTGAACCCTCCGCGCTCAACGCTCTCATCCGAGTCGCACGCGCCTTTACTTGCTTTCAACTAACAGAACTCATCCGCCGAGTCCCGAAAGTGCTTTCGACGTTTCACGCCGACGTGCTGATCGTCACGGCTTTGCCGGATTTATTTTTCGACGAGGATGTTCAGGACCGTCCGGCGCGAGCCTCGTTTGAACACGCGCTCGAAGGCTTGCGAGAGCTTGCGCCGCTTTCTCTCTCCATTGCGGTTTTTTCCGATGCCACTTCCTTCAAAACAAAACGACGCGACTTCTTTCAGAAACTCCGCAACCAGGCAGATCACATCGTGAAAGTCGAACCCGGTCCCGAATCCTCCCTTTCCTTTACCCGCGAAAAAAATACACCACTCCTATCTGTTTGAACGGAAAGTGCGAGGTACACCATGGGCAGGACCGTCCCTACATTTGTCCAATTGATTGAGCAAAACGCAGAGCGATGGAAGAAATTCCGGCGCGCATTGCGGCGGGAGGACCAGCCGCATTTCGACCGCCTCTTCGTGCGCGTACGCTGCTACACCCAGGCGGCCACGTATCAAGCCCACGATAATCCAATGGAAGCCATTCTTCTCTCCATCGCTCTCGATCAGGAAAAGCGCCTGGATGCGGTCGAGAAGGTTCTTCAGAACGCAGGGGTGCTTTGTGAAATTGCTCGAAGGATGGATTCTCGACCTCTACCCGACCCGGCAGGGGATGACCCTGTGGCTGATCGACCGGAACCAGTCGCACTTCCGTTTGACCGATAGTTTCGCCCCGGCCTTCTACGTTTCGGGAACCGAGGAACGGCTCGTCCAGTTGCGAGATGCCGCCCAGCGAAAAACCACGGAACTGCTTGCGCGATTCACCGAGCGGATCGACTTGTGGTTGAATGCGCCGCGCCAGGTTCTCGAAATCTCCGTTCTTTGTCCTTCGGATTTTCTTGGCTGGGGACGATGGGTGCACAAACTCGACTCGAAACTGCAGCTTTACAACAGCGATCTCATGGTGGCTTCTCTTTACTGCTGGGAGAAGCGGATCTTCCCGCTGGCGTTTGTCGAAGTCGAAGCGGACGAGGATGGCAAAATCCAATCGATCGTGTGCCGCGATGACGAATGGAAGCTCGACTACGAAATGCCCCCGCTCAAAATCATGCAGATTCGCCTCTCCGGCCTTTCGCGGATCGATCCCACACACGGCCGCCGCACAGCGCTCGAAATCGAAGTGGAGGGGAGATGCTGGGAACTCGACGAAACAGGGGAGCCTCCGGCGATCCAATTTGCGCACATGCTCAAACGCGAAGACCCGGACGTCATTCTTTCCGAGTGGGGCGACTCGACGATTCTTCCCTTGCTCCGGCAGCAGGCTGAGCGCATGAAATTCTCTCTGCCCCTCAATCGCGATGAAACAGCGGCCGTTCATCAATCCCGAGGGCGCAGCTACACGAGCTACGGACGGATTCTTTTCAAAGCGAGCTCGATTACTCTCTTCGGCCGCATCCATGTGGACAAACAGAACTCCTTTATTTCGGAGAAGTGCGAATTCGCCGGTCTCTGGGAGCTTGCCCGCATCACCAAACTTCCGATTCAGTACGCAGCACGCACGACGACTGGCACCGGCATTTCCTACATGCAGATGGAACTCGCCCACCGCGATGGCGTGCTAATCCCCGAACAGAAAGCGGAACCGGAAGATCCGAAGCGCCCGGACGAACTTCTCGCCGCGGACCGCGGCGGTCTCGTGTTCGTGCCAAAGCTTGGTTTCACGCCCAACGTGGCCGAACTCGACTTCGTCAGCCAGTTTCCGAGCATCATGGCGCGCTTCAACATCTCTCCCGAAACCGTGAATTGCCCATGCTGCCCCGAAGCGCCCCGGATTCCCGAACTCGGCTACCGCATCTGCCAAAAACGGCGCGGCATCACGAGCCGCGTGGTTGAAGGTCTGATTGCTAAGCGCTCTTCGCTCAAAAAGCTCCAGAAAACCGCGCCTCTCGAACTGGCGCAGAGATACAAATTGCAGCGCGACTCCATGAAATGGCTGCTCGTCTGCTGCTTTGGTTATACCGGGTACAAGAACGCGCGCTTCGGAAAAATCGAAGCGCACGAAGCGATTAACGCCGTCGCGCGCGAAACCCTGCTCGTCGCCAAAGAACTGGCCGAAGGGCAAGGCTATGAATTGATTCACGCGCTGGTGGACTCGCTCTACGTCTGGAAGGAAGGCGCGACGCATGCCGATTATGAGCGCCTCGCGCAAGAGATTGAAGATAAGACCTGCCTTCCGCTCGCGATTGAATCCGTCTATCGCTACGTCGTCTTTCTTCCTTCTAAGCAATACGCGGATGTGCCCGTGCCAAATCGCTTCTTTGCAGTCGGAGAAGACGGAGAACTCAAAGTGCGCGGCCTTGAATGCCGGCGTCACGATACGCCCCCGTTGCTCGGTCGGATGCAGTATGAAGTCCTCGCCATCCTCGCGGAAGCGCATGACTATGACTCGTACCTTCAGAAACTGGAGGTCGCTCGCGGGATATTTGAGAGTTACCAAAACCGTCTGGTGAACGGCGAGGTAGACATCCGCGACCTGGTCGTAAGCAAACGCATCACGCGGGAACCGCGCGACTATCAGAAAGCGGGCGTTACCGCGATTGCCGCGCAGCAGCTATTTGGAAGCGGCGTCAAACTCCGTCCTGGACAAAGCGTCGAGTACGTCATCACGGATGCCCAAGCCCATGTGCCGAACGATCGCGTCCGGGCTTACGCCTTGTGGGAAGGGTGGTTCGGATACGATCGCAAGAAATATGCCGCCATGCTGCGCGAAGCGTTCGAACCATTTGTGCTGTGCGTAGCCAAGCGAGGTGAGCCTGTTCTTCTCGACAATTCCATTTCCGAGGAAGAATTGAAACGGTTTCCCCTGTTTGCTCCTTTGGTGCTGGTCCGTCCTTGAGGGGACCTACGTCCGCAAAGGTTGTCCGAAAGCAATCCAGAGTCGGTCTGTAACTAGGACGAACTCTGTCCTGGAGAATTTACAACCAACAATTCCTTTCTGTTAGTTCGCTCCGGAACTCTCCTTTCCCCTCAAATGCCCTTCCTGGCCAAACCCTGCGCCTAGCCGTCCGCTTCTCCTGTCAAGGCTCTTCGCTTCGCTCCGATGAACGCACACTCCGCGGCCTTGACAGCGCGGACGGCCAGGCGCTTTCCCCCGCCACGAAGGGCATTTGTTTTTCATGCGCGGCTCAGGCCGCGCCGCTGAGAGACAAAGGCCAAATTCAAAAACAGGAGAATCCCATGCAACAAACCGAAAGAAAGCCGCTGTTTAACCTGGGCCAACTCGTCGCCACACCGGGCGCGCTGGCCGCTCTCGCGAAAGCCGGACAGACACCGCTCGATTTTCTGTCGAGGCATGTTTGCGGTGATTGGGGAGACGTCGATAAAGACGACTGCAAGGAAAACGAACTCGGCCTGAAACGCGGGTTTCGGCTCTTGAGCAGTTACCGCACCAATGCAGACGTCAAGGTTTGGGTCATCACCGAAGCCGACCGTTCCGCAACAACTGTACTTTTGCCCGAAGAGTATTGATTCAAGAAAAGAGAAAAGGAGAAAACGAAAATGAATACCGCAGTCGCAGTAAATCCGAGCAGTCCAGTTCCTCCCGTGGCGTCCTCAGTTCAGGACGTCCTCCTCAATCGCATTCAGGAATCGAAAACAAATCCGAGACGAACCTTTGACGAAGCGAAGCTGGCGGAACTCGCCAGCAATATTCGCCAACATGGCGTTCTACAGCCTGTCCTCGTCCGTCCCTTGCCGAACGGTGACGATGGATTTTACGAACTAGTGGCAGGGGCGCGGCGCTACCGCGCTTCGCAAATCGCCAAACGGGAAACCATTCCCGCCACCATCCGAGAACTCACCGACACGCAATGCCTCGAACTGCAACTCATCGAGAATCTGCAACGAGTCGACGTGCACGAACTAGACGAGGCGCGAGGCTATGCCGCCTTAATGCACCTGCAACCCGAAACCTACACGGTCGAAACGCTTGCCGAAAAAATCGGACGGTCCGAGAAATACGTCTATGCGCGGCTGCGTTTGATGCACCTCGTAGATGAAGTCCAACAAGCGTTCTACACCGGAAAACTGACCGTCGCGCACGCGTTTGAGATGGCCCGCTTGACACCGGACGATCAGCGTCGTGCCCTTGCCGAATGCTTCCCGCATCACAGGACAGCGGCGGCTCTTCAGAAAGACAAGAAGGCAGAGGTGGCCACCGTGCGGGAACTCCGCCAGTGGATTGAGCGGGAAATCCACTTGGACTTGACCAATGCTCCCTTCGACACGCAGGACGACACCTTGCTTCCAGCAGCGGGAAGTTGCTTGCGCTGCCCGAAGCGCACAGGGACCAATCCGCTCCTCTTTCCTGAGGCAGTAGGGCAGAAGAAGTCGATTTGCACCGACCGGGCCTGTTACCGCGCAAAAGTGGAAGCCCTCGTGCAGATTCGCGTCAAGCCTTTGGAAGAGTTAGGCGAGCAACCGCTGCGCGTGTCGCACGCCCCGGCATGGCAAGCCAAGGCCCGGAAGGCCGACGTGCTCTATGACGGTCAATACCGCACCGTGAAGAAAGGCGAGTGTCCACAGACGAAACCCGCCGTTGTGATTGACGGACCCGAAGCTGGCAAAGTCCTTCACGTGTGCACGGAAGAAAAGTGTGCGGTCCATGCCCGCGTCACACACTACCAAGCGACACCGCAGGAGCGTGCAGCGCGAGCCAAAGAACTGCTTGCCGAGCGCATCGAGAAACAGACACGTGTACGCATTCTTGACGCCATCCGTAAGAAACTCTCAGCGACTCTGTCGCGCCTTGATCTCGAAATGGCCGCGCTCGATTATTTTGAGCGGCTGGGCCATGACAATCACCGCCGCCTGTGCCGCGTCTACAGTTGGGAGGAGAAAAAGTCCAAAGCCTCATGGGGCGGCAGCACCGTGGACTACAAGACCATCGCGGGGAAGGCCATCCGTGAGATGAGCACGCAGGAAGTGCAGCACTTCCTTGTCGTGTGTGCACTTGCGTCCGACCTGTGCTGCCCGGGATACAACCCGCGTCAGTCCCTTGCGAAGGACTCGAACTTGGCGCGCACCGCCGCTCGCTACAAAATCGACACCGCGAAACTGTTCACGGCGGTGCGCGAGCAACTCTCGAAATCAGTAAGGGGAACTACTCGCAAGAAGAGCAAGACGACAAGAAGGAAGCCGAAGTAGGGAACAAGCCAGCCGGTGCACGCGGGCCGCGCCAGTGGCACGGCCCGCGTATTTCCGGCGACGAACGTTGAAGGTTTCCTCGTGACCTTACGCCGCAGTTTGGGGGCGACGATTGCGCCCCGCGACCATTTTTTGTGCCATGGCCAGTAACAACTTCCGGTCGGGATCTCCTGCTTTGCTCAGGCACTTTCTCAATCTATGAAGGTACACTGCCTGTTTCCCCGAACTCCCCCAAACGATGTTGTCCGTTGTTTTCCGTTTCAGCAGGTTCGGCAGCTTCGGTGGCTCATCCCCATCATAGAAAAGCTGGTAGAGCGGGACTTCCAGGGCTCGTGCGAGCTTCTCCAAAGTCTCGATGGCAGGGACCGTATGGCCATTCTCGACACGCGAAATGTAGCATCGCAGCAGCCCGGTTCTCTTCTCGATGTCTCCCTGAGAGAGCTTCTTTCCCTCGCGCAATTCCCGCAGGCGATCCCCGATAATCATCTTGGTGTCCTCCGTTAAAATCCGTGGCCTCGCATCATAAAGTAAAACTAGCGTGTTCGCTAACTCAGATTCTTGAACCGAGGTTGCGGATGCCTCCGGTACAAAACACGAGCCTAATCGTTGAACGCAAAATTTGCGGGCCGATGTCAGTCTCACCTCTACGGCTTGGAGTGGCCCCCTTGGGATAATTCAGACAGTGCAGACAATCCACCCCCGACAATCCTCATAGCTACTCCCGTGACTCTGCCGATTATTTCGGCCTCATCAAGATGGGAAAACCTGCGAATCGGCTGCGGTGAGGTGATGTGTGGAACCAGACTGAGATATCCGTCTCGTAATTCGCACCAACCGCAGGCGTAACCATCTCTGAGTTCGATGAAATAGATCGGACGCTCCAATTCCTCTCGCCAGACCCCAGTCTTGATCTTTGTCTCTGTCGGATCGATCTGCAGGAACGACCCCGGCAGGATTACCGGGAAGAGTGAGTAGTCGCGCAGGCCCAGATAGCCGTAGAGCGCCTTCCGCAGATCGAGTTGCCGAATCAGGGTCACCGGCACCTCTCCCCACACTTGGACCAGTCTCGTTAGAAGTTGCGTCCCCTCGGCATGGAATTCCTGGCGCACTCGCACCGGAAAAGGGATTGTGCCTTCGTCCGTATCCGGCGAGTCGCCCACAAGGTGGGTTGCAGGCCATGTAAACATCGCCTGGTCCTTGGCTGCGTCCGAGAGGTTGACCCCGAAGAGCGCCAGGAGCTCCTCGCATCGACGATGGTAAACGACACTCAGCGAGTAAAATTTATGAATCCCAGGAACATACGTGCCATTTTCGATCGTCCGCAACCAGGAGTGGGAGATTAGGTAATCCGGATTGCCCTTCACTTGGGCCAGTTTCTGGCCCCGTCGTTCGACTTCCCGGAGCGACAAACGCAGACCTTCTCGGAGCGTTTTGAGGCGTTCTCCAGGGCGCGAGCTAGGACTCCGTGACCCCATGACGGGCGAATAATAACGAGCTCATCGTTAACTGTCCATACAAATGATGTCAAAACTACGCTCCATGCCCTTTTTGCTAATTACTGGGAGCCCGGTCTCAAATACGGTCAGCAATCACTTTTTTCACACTTCGCCTTCGATTTTCCCTATGCACGTCTGGTTTTTTGCCGAAAGGCCGGTCCCGTCCCAATGCGATACCAGAAGCGCTCCGAATTTGGGAAAACGAAATCTTCTAAACCTCCGAATGAGGCTTCGAGTGGAAAAACAACACTCCACCAGGACCCCAAATCAGCAGAAACACTTCGCGAAATACTTAACCGGAACAACATGACTCTGTCACAGGTATCCAAAGAATCTCGGAAATTGTTTCCCGGACAACCGCTCTATCACATTCCTCATAACCTCTACTTTGATTTGCGCGACGGGCGATTCACGCCCAATGTTTATCAGCTCATCGCACTCAGTTGCGTCTCCGGCTACAGTCTCATTCATTGGCTGTCCGTGTTCGGCTTCCATCTGGACTACATTCCGCGCTTACAATTACGCCTTTCATTCCCGCAGACAATGCTTCTCGACTCAGACCTCTATGATATCCACGCGCTTGTTCAATGGTTCGAGATGAAAGGCGAGCCCCCTCCGCGGATAACTCCGCTCATTCAGATCCTCACCCAGAACGTCACGGAACGAGTCGCCGCACTGGAGCGAACCAACAGGGTGTCCTTCATCTACGCAAAGGTCGGGACCCAGGATGACTTCTGCTTCCCCGAACTGCTTCCAGGCAGCATTGTTCGCGCCGATCCCCGTGCTTCCGAACTGAGGCTCGCGGCAATGGGAGGCAAAGTCTCCCATGATCTTTTCCTCGTGGAACACGCTCAGGGTCTGAATTGCTGCCGCCTGCAAAAAGTTGCGCCACGCAGGGTCGCGCTCGTGTCGACAAAACTAACCGCGCCTCGTATGGAACTTCAGGTCGGAACCGAACTAAAAATCCTGGGGACAATAGATATGGAAATTCGGAGCCTCAAAAAGAGCAGCGTTGCCTCAGGTTTCCGAACGCTCCCAACCCCGAAGAGCCGGGAACTCCTTCGACCGGATGCTCCTGGCACTGACTTGCCTCACTTGCTCCGCAAGTGTAGGCAGCGCGCTGGCTTGTCCTTCCGACAGGCATCAGCCATGAGTGCCAAGCTTGCACAGGAACTCGGCGATCAAAGATATTTCACAGCCATCGGCTCTCTCTCCGACTACGAATCCGCCGAGGCACCCCCACGGCACATCCACAAGGTCGTGACGCTTTGCATGCTCTACTCCATCGGGTTTTGGCCCTTCCTGAGAGCATCGGGCCTCGCCATGGACAAACTCGGGCAAAGAGCGATTCCACAAGCATTAACAGAAAGCACACATTGGGCTCCCAGTTCACGCCGTAAAGATCGAGAGCCACAGGAAACGAAAGGAGGTTCCTTCCTCGGTATTCTCGTGGACCGCTTCGAACAGATCCCTTTCTTTCTCCGTAGCGCACTTCCGGAACTCTGCGGCATGTCGCGCCTCGCACTGCGCGATGTGTTCTGGGTCGGAGAAATGGGGCAGGAGTTTCATGCCCCACTGCGAGGTGCAGCATTCTTAGTTGTCAACCAACGCATGAAAACTCCCTTCGTTTCGGAATCGGAGCCGGAGTGGAAGCAGCCGGTATATCTCCTCGCCCGGCGCGACGGATCGTACTTCTGTGGGCGGTTCGCTCTGGCGGGCAAGACAACCGTACTCCACCCGCTCTCTGCGAGGCCCTCAAGTCCGAAACCTTACGAGAGTGGAGCCGAGGAAGAGATAGTCGGCCAGGTTGTAACCGTGCTGAGACGGATTGCACCCAGAAGTTGACCCCGTGACGAACAGGGTTGCTTTCATCTCACAACCCATTGTTACCTTGTTTTCATCGCTTTTCATCGTCCCATGTCGGAATCTCGAACACTTTGGTTTTGTTCTGGTCATCGAACTGCCAACGCGCTTACGTTAATCCATCAGGCTGAATCGCAGCCGCCGTTCGGAATTCATACGGAACATGCTTCCTTCGGAATTGATGTGGCTGTACGTCAGAATCCGGCCTCTTTTTGCATGGCATTTGGCCAGTTTCTTTTGCCTTACGGCAGGGAGCGTGCTTGCCCTGGTCAATCCGCTCGTACTGATGTGGGTAATCGACCGCGTCCTGCCAAATCGCAACATTCCCGTCCTGGTGTGCGCAGTAGCCGCTATTTTCCTCAGTTCTGAACTTCGGCCCATCCTGTCGAGCTTTGGAATGTATTTGACGCTTCTGTCCTCACAGCGAACAGTGGTTTCTATTCGAAAGGAAGTCCTTGAAAGGCTAGATTCCCTATCCGCCGAATACCATGAGAACACATCCGTGGGGGCGCGACTCTATACACTCCGGGAGCCGATCGAGGAGGTTGCGTATTTCGGGTCAGACCTGGCTCCCGCCATTCTGCGCACAGCGCTTGTGACCACATTCACTCTCTCTGCCATGCTGATCTTGAACCCTCGATTGACTGCGCTAGTTCTTCCCGCAATTCCGGCGTTCGTTCTCGCTCGTCACCATTTTCGCGGCCTGCTCGCGGAACGATCCGACAAGGTACACGCCACCAGAGCGGAACTGAGCGCTTTCCTTGAAGAGCACATGTCTTCGGTCCTCCAGATTCAACAACTACAGCAGGAAAAGAGGCAGGAAAGACGAGCCTTTCATTTCTTTGCAGACGTGGCCCGATCCCAAGTAAAGCTCGCCGCTGGCGGCATCCAATTCACGAGTTGGACAAATCTCCCAATAGCCGCAGCAGCAGCGGTCATCGTAGGTTTCGGTGCCTGGGCAGCTCTCCGTGGCGTCATGACCGTCGGCGGCCTCGTCGCATTTTACAGCTATGTTTTCCAACTCTTTGACCCCCTAAGTGGTGCCCTCGAAACGTACGCACGAGCGCAGCGAACCTTTTCCAGTATCCGTCGTCTCCAAGCAATTCTGGCCTTGCGCCCAACTGTGACGGATCAAAACTGTGGCCCCGAGATGCCGCTCTCAACGGTGTGCAATATTCGATTTACAGGCGTGTTTTTCGGATACGCGCGGCAGAAAGGCTTTTTGACGATCCCCAACCTCTCTATCGAGAGCGGAACACGGATCGCCATCGTGGGTGAAAACGGTGCCGGTAAAAGCACGTTTGCGAAACTAGCTGCGCGCCTCTACGATCCCGACCGTGGGTCCATGACCATCGGGGAATCGCAAGTCAAGAATATCCCTCTGAAACAGTTTCGCTCACTCGTTTGCTACGTACCCGCCGTTCCGGTTCTTTTCGACGAAACTCTGGCAGAGAATCTTCGACTGGGGAATCCACGCATCGGTGTTCGGCAACTGGAAGAAATCATCGGTTTTCTTGAGCTCCGCTCTTTTGTCGCATCGCTCCCACAGGGATTGTGGGAGCCCCTGGGCCCTGCCGCCTGTCAGCTGTCCGGTGGCCAACGACAAAGACTCGCCCTGGCTCGTGCCCTGTTGCGAAAGCCGCGCATATTGATTCTTGACGAAGCGACTTCCGCGCTGGACCCTCCAGGGGAGCTTTCGATCCTCCGAAGGATTCCTGAATTGCTGCCAGGAGTCACAATCATCTTCATATCGCATCGCCTCGCAAACGTTGCATGGATGGACCGCGTTCTCGTTTTCCACCATGGCAGAATTGTCGAAGACGGGCATCACCGCGAACTGAAAACTTCTGGGAACTTCTATGCGAAGTTGCAGCGCGCTTCGGAGGTAACTCGCTCTCAAAATCTGTCTTGAAGAAGATTCCCCCACCGACAAAGACAAACTCTTCACTCAAATTCTTCATGACATGACCCGAATCTGAACGCATGCAACGTGGCAAGTCTCGCGTTATGCGGCCCTAACTTCCCTATTCAGAGTATTTTGCGAATTGCATCTCCTGATTCACGAACAAATGAACGCGCTTGTGGATGTCAGAGTGCGTTCGTGGCATTGTCCTTCACACATTCTCAGCGACGTTGGAATCAGCGGGAAAGGGGAACCCCTTGTTGAAAATAGCTGACGGAGTGCGGAGCACTCACGACCGCGATGGGGCAGTCGTTCTCGACATCCGTCACGGCCAAATGTTCACGCTCAATCTTGTGGGCTCCAAAATCCTCGAAATGCTGAAACGCGGTTGCCCGGAAACCCAGATGGTCGAGGACATCAGCCGCAAATTCGGTATTCGCCGCAACATTGTCGAACGAGACGTTCGTGAATTCCTGGAGTGCCTCGAAAAGCATCGGCTTCTCGAGTCTCGCGCGCAAGATGGCGGCGCATAGACCACACGGGAGGCTGATTTGAACACAGAGCAACAACACGACAGCGATACTTACCTTCTCATCATTACTCGCCGTAATGGGTCCGAACTCTTGTGCCTGCCGGACGGTCCGTACCATTCATTGCCTTGCGTTGATGTTCCCCGCTGGGAAAGAGTCGCGGAACCAATCAGAAACGCGCTGAAAACCAAGTTAAACTTCGATGCCTATTCTCTTTTTACGTGCCCTCGCGAGCCGCCAACAAGCGAGACATCCCGCACTTTTGTTCAGGCGATGGAATGCGTCCATCCGGGCGGGCCACTCCCACCAACCGCATCCTGGGCTCTCTGTTCCTCGCTGACGGTTGCGTCCTTTCGGGATGCGGAGGATTCCCGCAGGATTTGCAATGCCCTCAGGACTCTGTCCGACCACGATGAAAGTCGGAGTGAAGGTCCATTTGCTAAACCAGGATGGCTGCGCGAGATGTGCACGTGGATTGCGCAACAGATTGAACCCCTGAAGACCAAACTCACGGGCAATTTCCGGCAACTCAACGCGTGCGCTTCATTCAGCTTGATGCGCTTCGAAACAACAGGCCCTGCCGTCTGGTTCAAAGCAGTAGGAAAACCGAACTCCCACGAATTCGATATCGTCTCCATTCTTGCCGCGCTTTTCCCAGCATACCTCCCGCCAATCCTTGCCGTTCGCCCAGAGTGGAACGCATGGCTTGCGACGGAGGCGGAAGGGACTTCGCCTGACACAAATTCCATTTTCTCTACATGGAGGACAATCTCAGCACGCTTGGCGGAATTGCAGTTTGCATCACTTCACGAAGTCCCTCGGCTCATTTCTGCAGGCTGCCGCGACATCACAGTTTCCTCGCTCCTCAATTCCACGGATGAGTTCTTCGCGGTCATGGACACACTCATGAAACAGCAAATCAAGACACCTCCTTCAATCCTGACGTCCGAAGAAATCCTTGACCTTAATAAGCGAATCAAAGAGACTCTCTCGCTTCTTGCAGCGTGCGGTATTCCAGATGCCCTGAATCATCTCGATCTAAATCCCGGAAATATTCTGGTATCCGGCGACCGCTGCACATTCATCGATTGGGCCGAGGCGGCCATTGGCCATCCGTTCCTGACATTTCAGTACCTGCTCGAACATCTGACACGCCTTCGCCCGGACTACGCTGCCCGACGCGAAGAATTAATCTCTGCTTATTCCTGCCAGTGGGAGGGCTTCGCTCCACCCTCTACCGTCTCACACTCACTGGGACTCGCACCGCTCATCGCTGTATTCGCCTATGCGGTTTCCAGCGGCACCTGGCGTCAACCAGAGACGTTCGTCAATCCGAGAGCCGCAGGTTATTTCCGCAGCTTGGTTCGCCGCATGAAGCGCGAGGCAGATGCCCTTCAGAACAGGAGCCTCGAATGCACGAGTGTCTGAGCCCTCCGCCTTTCTCGGAACAGGAACCAGTAACTGAAATCCTGCACGGCGTACCCATGACGGACGCGTATCGCTGGCTCGAAGACCAGGATTCACCGCGGACGCGCGCCTGGATCGAAGAACAAACTCTCTACGCCCGCAACTATCTCGACAGCATTCCAGGACGCGACCACATTCGTGAACGTATCCGGGAATTCCTCGCCGTTGAAACTCATGACTCACTACAGAAGGCCGGCAACCGCTACTTCTTCCGAAAGCGTTTTCCCGACCAAGAGCAGCCCTGCATATATATGCGCAATGGTGCGGACGGCGAGGACCAGCTTCTGATTGACCCGTTCGAAAGGGGAAGCGGCCAATATACAGCCGTAAAACCTCTGCGAGTTTCCCCGGACGGCCGATTGCTACTATATGAAGTTAAGGAAGGGGGAGAGAGAACGGGAACCTTTGAGCTGCTCGATATCGATACTCGCATGCGCCTTCCCGATTTCCTCCCCCGCGGGTACTTGCGGGGATTTGCCTTCGCTCCGGACAGCAAGAGTTTCTATTACGTTCAAGAAGCGGTAGACGCAAAGCGGCCCTTCTACCGCGCCGCATACCACCACGTATTGGGAGTGCCAATCAACGAAGACCAGGAGATTTTCTTTGCGGGCGAAGACGAGAAGATTCGGCTTGGTCTATTGTCCGACAGTAAACGCCTCGTCTTCCTCGTCTCTCGATTTCTTGAGAAGACAATCACCGATCTTTACCTGAAACCCTTCGAACGGGAAGGCATCCCCGAACCGATTTTTCGTGGGATCGACTATACCCTCAGCCTGCGGTTGCTCGACGACAGGCTGCTCGCCATTACGGATCGTGACGCGCCGAATCGCCGCATTGTAGAAATTCATCTTCGTGAAAATGGAAAGCACGAATGGGTCGATATCGTTCCCGAAACGGACACCCCCATAGGAACTTTGCTTATCGTTGGCGATCGAATGGTTGTCACCTACACAAAGCAGATGATACACACGATCTGCATTTTTGACTTCTCGGGGCAGAAAGTCGGTGAGTTGCCAACTTCCGATGACGAAACCGTCCGCATAATCGGAGGTTCCCCAGAGTGCGACGAACTGCTACTTGAAACAGAGTCGTTCGCCAAACCGATCGGGATCTTCCGCTATTCCACGAAAACCAATCAGCGGACGCTGTGGGCGAAGAGAAATATTCAGATTGACTCGACAAACTACGGACATTCCCAAGTCTGGTACACGTCCAAGGACGGCACGAGAGTTCCCATGTATCTCGCCGGCCGCCTCGACGTTCTCACCGGATCCAGCAAACCCACGATTATGACTTCCTACGGCGGGTACGGAGTTTCCATGACGCCCCAGTTTAGTATCTTCGCCGCCTTTCTCATGGAGCGTGGCTGCCTTTTTGCCCTTCCGAATATTCGTGGTGGATCGGAGTTTGGACTGGAGTGGCACAAAGCCGCGAAGCGGCGCAACCGTCAGACGGCGTACGATGATTTTCTTTCCGCAGCCGAGTGGCTCATCAAAACAGGTCGAACCGCTCCCGGAAAGCTCGCGATCTTCGGCGGGTCAAATTCCGGCTTGCTGGTAGGTGCTGCCCTTACGCAACGGCCAGATTTATTCGGTGCTGTGGTTTGTATGGTTCCGATGCTGGACATGCTGCGTTACCACCTTTTCGACAATGCGCACGTCTGGAAAGATGAATTCGGCTCCGTGGATGACCCGGACGATTTCGCGGCCCTCGCAAAATATTCTCCCTACCACCAGGTACGGCAGGGCACACCCTATCCTGCCACGATGCTTGTCTCCGGTGACGCCGACCGGAACTGCAACCCGTTGCACGCTCGCAAAATGACCGCTCGCCTACAGGCGGCGAACACTTCCGAACATCCCATCTTTCTCGACTACAGCAAGTTTCGCGGCCATTCGCCAGTGCTTCCGTTGACCGTACGAATTGAAGCACTGACGGATCGCATGGCTTTCCTTTGTGATCAGTTGCAACTTGCCGTCTGAACGAAGGAGTTTCCACATGCCGTTTCTGGTACTTAAGGCCTACTTGAATTTAATTCATTTCGACCTATACCTGGCGCGCGGCAACTTTGCAGCTCTCTACGACAAAGTCCGCAACTATCCAGTCGGAGCACACGCACCAGCGCCAGATGCGATCGAAAACATCTGCTCGGCTGTCGACATGGCCTGCATCTGGTATTGGAAGGAAGCGCTCTGCCTGCAGCGCTCGGCCGCCACGGCCTGCCTCCTAAAGAAGTACGGCGTGCGAGCACAGATGGTCATCGGGGCGCAACAAATGCCCTTTAAGGCTCACGCTTGGGTGGAGGTGGGCGGCCTCGTCGTCAACGACAAACCGTATACGCCGGAAATGTACGCGGTGCTCGACAGGTGTTAGTGCTTCAGCGCAGCGAGAAAACAGGGAGCGACACATGAGTGTACAGTTTGGAAGATGGAATTTCGACGGCAAGCCGGTCGATCCGACTTACCTGGCAGAGGTGAAGCCGCTCATCGCGCCATATGGCCCCGACGGTGAGGGCGCCTACGCAATCTCGAACCTCTGCATCATGTATTGCGCCTTCCACACCACCAAAGAATCGCGCCGCGAAACGCAACCTCACGTCGGCGAGTCCGGCGTCGTAATCGCCTGGGACGGCCGCCTCGACAATCGCGCCGAACTTATCTGCCGCCTGCGAGACGTTCTAACCATTAGCGCGACTGACGTCTCCATCGTTGCCGCAGCCTACGAGGAGTGGGGCGCCAACTGCTTTGCCAAGCTCGTCGGTGACTGGGCGCTCTCCATCTGGGACCCAAAGTCACGCTCCCTCCTCCTCGCCAAAGATCCCATCGGCACGCGCCATCTCTTCTATTCCATCGACAATGACCAAGTCACCTGGAGCACCATCCTTGACCCGCTCGTTCTCCTCGGTGGCAAGTCTTTCGCTCTTTGTGAAGAGTACATCGCCGGCTGGTTTTCGTTCTTCCCCGCCACGCATCTAACGCCCTACATTGGGATCCATTCCGTTCCGCCGTCATCTTCGGTGGTCATACGAAATGGCCAACAAACCGTCGCCAAGTATTGGGATTTCGATCCAGCCAAACAAACCCGTTACCGCACCGACGCCGAATATGAAGAGCACTTCCGCGTCGTCTTCGCGGAAGCCGTCCACCGTAGGCTCCGCTCCGACAGTCCCATCCTCGCTGAACTCAGCGGCGGCATGGACTCCTCCTCCATCGTCTGCATGGCCGACACCCTCATCGCCCGCGGTGCCGCCGAAACACCGCGCCTCGACACCATCTCCTACTACGACGACTCCGAGCCCAATTGGAACGAGCGCCCCTACTTCACCAAAGTCGAAGAAAAACGCGGCCGCACTGGCACCCACATCGATATGGGCAAACAAGAGCCTCTCAAGTTTGAGCTCGACAGCAACCATTTCGCCGCGACTCCCGGCTCCGCTAACGGTCGTCCCTCCGAACCCAGCCGTCAAATCGCAGCCTGCATAGCCTCCCAGGGAAACCGCGTTGTCCTCTCTGGCATCGGCGGCGACGAAGTCACCGGCGGAGTCTCCACTCCTACCCCCGAACTGAAAGATCTTCTAGCCAGAGGCCATTTCAAGACCATCGCTCACCAACTCAAAGCCTGGGCCCTCAATAAGCGGAAGCCGTGGTTCCATCTGTTATTCGACTCCGCTCGAGAATTCTTTCCTCACGCCTTGGTCGGTATCCCGAAACACAGACGCCCCGCGCCCTGGTTGAATCCTGTATTCGTAAAACGGAATCGCGCGGCTTTGACTGGTTATGACGACCGGACAAAGATCTTCGGCCCCCTGCCGAGCTTTCAAGGAAACATAGCCACCTTGGATGTGCTGCGAAGGCAGGTCGCATGCTCTCCCTTGTCATGGGACCTTCCGCGGGAGAAACGCTATCCGTATCTTGATCGTGGCATGCTCGAGTTCATGTATTCCGTTCCACGAGACCAACTCGTCCGCCCAGGCCAGCGCCGCTCCATGATGCGGCGAGCGCTCATCGGAATCGTCCCCGACGAACTCCTGAACCGGAAACGTAAGGCATTTGTTTCACGAGGTCCAAGAGTTGCCATCGCAGCGGAATGGCCACATTTGGTGGAACTTAGCCAACACATGCTCATGAGTTCTCTGAGGATCATTGATTCAACGCGCTTCGTAGAAGCGCTGCAAAATATTCGGCAAGGGGCAGAGGTTCCCATGGTCACGCTTATGCGCACTCTTGGTTTGGAACTTTGGCTCCGCAACCTGAATGCCAGGCATGTTTTGGGTGACGTCGCATGCGAGACACGACCGGTGACTATGCCAGCGCTCTCCCAAACCCGCGCATGAGGCTAACGAATAGAAAAACGATTGCGCAACAAAGGCAACCTCGAGATCTCAGCTGAGAAATTCAAAAGGGAAAGGAGGTGAAAATCAATGAACTACACAAAACCAGAAATCACTTCGCTTGCATCTGCAAGCTTCGCGATTCAGAGCATCCCGAAGTCGGCCCCCAGCACCCTGGACAGCCAGGACGAGTATCTCAAGACCGCGAATGCGTACGAAGCTGACGAATAGCCAGCAAGCCGGGACGCTCGAGGCGCCAAGCGTCCCGGGTTCTAAACTCTGGAGTCACCAGAACATGCGATATCCACTGAGACTTTAGGTTCGCAAAACATCTTGACCTAGAAAGGAGGTAACATCCATGAAATACGAAAAGCCTTACGTCATTTGTCTGGATAACGCTGGGGTTGCAATTCAGTCGACTTCGAAGGCTGTGTCTATGACAACTGACAGCAAAGATGAGCAATTTCTAGTCACGGTTACTGCATACGAGTCGGACGAGTAGAACATAAGCCGGGAGGCTCAAGGCGCCGAGCATCTCGGCTTCTAAATCCACCAATTCAATACGATGACCGGAGTCTGAGTTTCAATATGTACTAGCGTTTGCCTGCGAGGTAAACGCAGCGAGACAGGGGAGCGACACTCATGAAAATACGACAAGCCGCAAATCCTCGATTTCAGGCAGACTGTGACTGCGATTCACGGGAGCAAGTGAAGATTCCCTGCAATTGTGTTGAAAAATGATGCGTCTACCTATCTAATGACCCGACCGCCGTACGAAGCCGACGACTAGAACTTATCTCATAAATAGTTTTGGGGCGGCCTAAACCCTTGAAAAGACGACAATTCGGAGACCGCCAAGTCATTTATGAGATGGCTTCTAGTGTATGTGAATAGGCAAACGTATCTGCGTTCACTCACCGAGGCCAGTTGTTTTGAATTCTTAATTGCCCGATTGTCGACGATCTGAGAAGCGACATGTGCTTGCGATTTGAAACTGCATGCTACTTCTGCCGTTCTGGAGCGGCCTTTTCGTTCGATTCCTTTTGTTGTAGCTGGCGCAGTTGACGCCATCGCTGGTACTGGTCGCTTTTGGCTGCATCGGGGCTCTCTTCCGATTTGAGCCAAAATCTGAACCAGTCCACGTTCCGCTCGTAGATTTGGTAGCGATGTTTGGGTTGGTTTACATGGTGCAGTTCGTTCGGATAAATGAACAACTCCACGGGCTTTCCAAGGTCTCTCAGCGAGGTAAAGAGTGCAAGATCGGCCAAGAACTCGGAATCGGGGTCGTTGTTTAACACTGGTACGTCTATTCGGTCCGCGTTTAAATCGGGAGCCATAAGCTTCCAGTCTGCCTTGGATTTTCCTTCGGGCCACCCTCCCACACCTTCAGTCGAAAAGGTGTCCTGAACGCGTCTAGGTGCCATGTAATAAAAGTATGGACTATAATCCCCGGCAGCGCCGCTCACAGCTCGGTAGAGCTTGGTGTGTGTGATTGCGTACGCCACTATCTCCGTTCCGCGGCTATATCCCGTCAACCCCACTCTCATAATATCGGCCACGCCCATCGCTGAAACTTCCTGGACGGCCATCTCTATGCTCGCTTCTTCCGACTCATACCACGATAGATAGCGTTGGAAGTCGCCGGCCTTGGCGTCGTAGTCCCTGCGGCCCATATCGAAGCTCAAGACGGCAAACCCACTCGCCGCATAGACGTGGATGGGATTCTCATCGCCCGAAGCGCCACGCAAGAATTCATGGGTCCGGTACGTCGTGACAATCAAAGGGTACTTCTTGCCAGGCTCATAGTTGAGTGGCTTTACTAAGTGGGCCCACCAGCGGTCTCCGTACCTGTTAACTCCATCCAGCCGGGTGATTGACCCAAGCTCCAGATTCGCAAATTCGGGATTCAGGTCGACGAGCGTTCGTACCGTGCCGGCGGCTATGTCCGCCAGAACGACTTTAGCTGGCGTCGTCCGGCTCTCTCCCGCGCACGCCATGTAATGAAAGCTCTTGTCGGGAGCGCAAGAGTAAAGGGAGTCCGGGCTGCTAAAAACCTGTTTCGGTGTTCCGCCTTCGGCCGGTACCACCATGAGCTTGTCAGGTTGGCCGTCTCCTACATTCTGCGTATAGTAGATTCGATTGCTTTCGGCAGCCCACCAATAGTCAGCTATGAAGTAGACCCCTGGCGCTACATCGACCGGCGTTCCTCCGCGAACGGGCTTGGAAAACAATTTATAGAAGACCTTGGTACCTGGGGAATCGTCGATAATCCGATACGCGACTCTATGGCCATCGGGCGAGACCTTGGCGTCCAGCAAGTGATGACCTACAAAACTTGTAATTCTGTCGTAGTATGCCTCCCCGATATCGCTAATCCATGGACCGATGGAGTCCACCTCCGCTGTCGTCTGTTTCCGTTCCTCACCTGTGTTGACGTCGTGGATCCACGTTTCTAGCTCCTTAGGCTTTGAAGCGAGTACCTCGCTGACCACCGGCCGACCACGCGCAGGATTAAACCCGCCGTCGTAAAGAATCCCATCTTCAGACAACCTCTGAATCTGGACGGTATCTCTTGGTCGCTCGAACGTCACCACTATTTTGTGACCATCTGGAGCCCAATGATAACTCTGGACATCGCCTAGAACGCGCGTTAGCTGGAGCGGAGTGCCACCATCCACGCTCCATCGCCACACCTGCTGATTTGCGGCCGTATTCATTTTCGTCATATAGGTGACGTACTTGCTGTCTGGCGACCACTGCGGTACCTCGGGCAACCATTGGTTGATAGAATCCAATCGCGGTGCACCCGCAGTCCCGAGACAGACGGGAGCAGAGCCAGGTGCGGTCCCAACGATGTACACCCCACTGCGATAGCCGTTCGTTTGATATACAGCTTGTCCAACTACAAAGGCAACGTATTTGCCGTCAGGGGAAATGCTGACTCCCTTTTCATCACGTATCTGCAGCAGATCCATGCTAGTGACCGGCCGTGATTCGCCTTTCACAAGAGACGGGATTCCCACAGGTGTTGGGTCAAAACCGACGCCATTAAAGTCTTGTGCGCGAACCGATAAAATCGCACTTGATAGGAGGAAACACAGGACGCTCGCACTCTGGACTCTGTCCATCCAAATTACCTCAGAAGGATTTAGTTGATTGAGAATCGCCAACCCGAAAGGGCGGCAGGTCCATTCTCGCCTGCCACATCAAAACGCTAACCTCAACGAGAGTTGCAATGAGCGAGGACCACCTTCCTGAAAAATGGGATTAAGTCCACCAAGCCCGGTGTTGAGCGTCTCCCGAGATAACAGGGCGGAGGACCCGCCCGACAGGTAAGCACCAGGATTCGTAAAATTGGGATGATTGAAGAGATTGAATGCGTCAGCCCGAAACTGCAAATTTACCCGTTCCGTGATCGATAACTTCCGCCCGATAGAAAGGTCAACTTGTGTCAGGCCGAAACCCGGGATGGCATTTCGACCGAGCGTTCCCTGTCGATTCTCGGCAATAGGGGTGGTTGAGTCGAATGCGGCTGGATTCAATCCTTTTCCACCTGGGCACACCTGCCCTGCCTCAAGGGTTCCATTCCCGCCTTGGGAAATAGGTCCAAAAACCTGCGTGCATTGTCCACCGTACAGATAGAAGGGCTGCCCGGGCACACGATCGGGACGAATGTTAACAGCACCCAGCGAGGACGGCGCGGAGACTCCAGGGTTAATGGGAAATCCAGTTCTCGCAACGACGACCGTGTCGATGGACCAGTCTTTCGTCAGTACGGCCACCGCACCGGAAGTTCCAACGGAAGGGACGGCAAATGTCAGGGCACCGGAAAAGCTATGACGCACGTCGAAATCCGAGGACGCATAATCATTCGCGGCCGAGATCACTGTGTTCGAAAGGCCGGCGATAACGTCGTTTGAAGCATTGTCCAGTGAGTGCGAATAGGTGTAGTTCAGGAGTGCTTGAACCCGAGAGAAAAGGGGCCTGCGATACTGTAACTGGAACGCATTGTAGTTGGACCGAGCGCTGTTTCCCGTTATCTCAAAATCGCCCGAGAAATTCGCGTTCGGTTGATAGAGGTCTTCTTGCCGCAGCAAGTTGCGCCCCGCCTGCCCCACATAGGTCGCAGAGATAGCTTGGCGGCCTCCCAATGACTTCTCCAAGGCGACGTTCCATTGGTAAGAACGAGGTAATTTCAGATTCGGGTCAAAGCCTACGCTAGTACCATCGGAGGGATAGGGAGGGCTCGAGGAAGTTGTCGGTATGAGGGCACTGGTATTGGGCACAGGTATCGATTGGAAAAAGTAAGGTCCGCCGCTCGCGAGATTCGGAAACCGACCAGCAAGATCAGCAGATGCACCGACACCGAGGTCATAGAACACACCCGCCCCGGCCCGGAGAACCATGCTGCCCCCCTGATCAAGGCAGTACGCTATGCCAAAGCGGGGAGCAAAATTTCTGTATGTCGTTTGCCAAACCGAAGTCCCGGCGGGCGCCAACGTGATGGCCGAAGGATTGCTCACATTTAGCCAGGACGCCAACCTTGTGGAACCCAGACCCTCAGGGGCAGGCGCTAGTTCCCACCGGACTCCGTATGTCAGAACGAGTCTTCGTGAGGCTTTCCAACTATCTTGAGCGTAAAGCGATGTTGACTGTGAAAGCATCCGCCCAGGAAGCGTTGTCAGGGGAGCAAACAAAAACACCTGCCCTGTCGAGATGAGATTCTGCACACCAAAACTTATATACGCGAAACTGTTGTTGAAAGGGACGTTATCGAGAAAGATGGCTCGATAGTCTCCTCCAAACTTCAGTTGATGTGTACCAAGCGTAATGCTCAGGTCATCAACGAAATTTAGCTGCTTCGTTCGATTATTCGCATTCGGCCCGAGAGAATATTGCCCGGTGCCATCCGCAAGGAAGAGATACGCGAAGGTTCTCCCGGGGGGAAGTGAGCCAATGAGGACGCTCGGATCCGGTGGGATGGCCCCTCCAAAAGAATCGAGAGCACTAGAGAAGCTTGCACTTTGTGTAGAATAATTTCCTCGCAAGGCGTTGAATACCCGACTACTCAATGCCATGTTCACACCCAGAGTTACAGTCTGCGTGTTTGTAACAGTTGTATCTGTTTCAGAAAGGCTATTAGTGCGGTTTGCGATTTGGGATGGGGCATCGTTGTAGCGCCCGAAGATCGAAAACCGCCCGTTGAAGGTGTGATCAACACGCAGACTTCCGGCATCAAGCTTTGCCTTATTGGCGAATGACCCCGTAAACTGGCCGGTACAGGTGACTGATGAAACGGGGCCGTTTGGCTTCGGATAAGCTTCGAGAAAAGCGGCGATCGCTGCGGATGGCGAACAACTTGGCACGGTGGAACCAAAGTACGGGACTTGAATCTGCATCGTCGATGGAAGGTCCAATCGTGCGCCCTCATAAGAAGCGAAGAAGAACGTCTTGTCTTTCCAGATTGGCCCACCGACCACCCCGCCAAAATCGTTGTGGTGTTCAGGAGCCTTTGAGATCTGAGGACTGGCTTCGTCACTAAACCAATTGTTCGCATCCATGGCTGTGTTGCGAAAATAGTCGAATACTCCGCCGTGAAATTCGTTCGTCCCCGAACGAGTGGTAAGAATCACTTGTCCACCCGGAGATCTTCCAAACTCTGGGGCAAACGAAGAAGTCTCAATTCTGAACTCTTCCAGGGCATCCACGGAGACAAGGCTGCTTGTGCCCCCGAGAGCGCTAAACGCTTGTGCTGTTCCAGTTCCTGACTGCCCCATCGCCGCTGTCGAAGAAGCACCGAAATTGGCCGACACACCGTCGACCGAAAAACTGTTTGCGTCCGTTCTCTGGCCCGCAATGCTGAATTGCCCGTGCTCGAATCCGCTGGAAACCGGGGCGATCACCACACCCGGCGTCAACTGCAGCAGCGTATTGAAACTACGCCCGTTGAGCGGCAGGCTTTCGACAAAGTTCCGGTCAATTACTGTACCAACTGAAGCATTTTCGGTGTTGATGATCGGCGCGCCACCCGCCACGGTCACTATCTCGGAAGCAGCCCCAATCGGCAGCGTAAAGTTGATCGCGAGCGCGTCCTCAACGTGAATAACGATATCCGGCTTGATGATCGTCTTGAATCCGCTATTTGAAACCTGAATGCGGTATGTTCCAGGAGGAATATTGGGCACCACATAATATCCTTCGCCGTTCGCCTTTCCCGGATATTGAACTGCTGTGGCCTCATTGATGATCAGGACCTGAGCGCCGGCAATCGCACCACCTGAAGGATCGAGGACGATGCCGCTTACGGTGCCGGTGGGTGACTGCGCTGGGGCCGTGTTTATGAATAAAACGAATGATATGAAACACAGAACAGTCAGTTTCGCTCGCACGCGGCATCTCCTCGGAGGAAGTGCTTGCACTCTCTCTCCCCGTTTTCGCAGGAGCGCCCGCGGTTGTACCAACACATCTTCGTTGAAATGAACCAAAAGGGATTCATGAAGCGGCGGAGGGCCTGTCTGCTAAGGATGGTTTGGGTCCACCTTCAGGTAAGCAAAGAGGAAGGGCTTACCGCTTGGCTTTTGGCTGCCGCCGTTTGGTTCCACGGTCACGAAAACTGCTTCGATCTGATCAAGTTTCTTCGCGTCGTCGAATTTCAGGACCCACCGCTTTTTTGAGACGTTGTCCTCATAAAAGACACCTAGATTCAAAGCCTGCGCCTTGTCGGCCCCTCGCTGACCCCAAGCCTGAAACGCGCTTGCGTTCTTGAAACCCGGGTGGTGGTCGAGGTCGTAGCCATAAAAGACCAGAGATTTCGATTTTGTGTAGAAAACGCGCCCATAAGCCTTCTGCGTGGCTGCGTTTGTCGCAACATCAAACACCTCAGCTACATAGAGATCCCGGGCTCCCATTAACTCCCGGATATCTCGATCATGGGCAAGCAATTCCTGCTGCTGGTCGATTGTCGAATCCCGGTCCTTTAGCAATTGCATAAGTTCCTCGACCTTAGCTTGCAGTGCCTTAGACCCGACATCGTCCCGAGACCTCTGAGCCTGCAAGCTTGCGAGTTCCTTCTGTGTGCTTAGAAGCGATGCTTCCGCCGCATCCAACTTTTGCGCTGCGGCTGCTTCATTTGAGGCGAGTTGGTGTTTTTCTTCGTCGCTTGCCTTCGAGGCACTCTGCAGGGCCCCCTGGGCCTCCTTTAGCTTGGATATTTCTGCCGACTCTTCTTCCACATCGTGGCGCAGGCTGGCGATCATTCTGTCCTTCTCACCCATCTGCGCAACCAGCACCTCGCGATCATGTCCCGCATCGCTTATTTGTTGCTGGAGTGGAGGAACCGGCATTTCGATCGGTACTTGAGGGGCAGGCACGTTCTCAGCCCCACGCCGTACACCGGCCCGGTATGCATAGATTCCTAGGGTCGCGGCAAGCAGAATCGCCGCCGCAAACGGAAGCCAAACCGTATTCCAATGCTCGCTCAACGGCGGCTTCCCGTTTCGCTCGGGGAACTCGCTTACGCTCCCGGCCGCTGAGCGGGCAGACTCCGTGCTTGTTTGTTTGGTCTCGCGGGCCAAACTCTCGCGGAGCTTTGCCTCTGCAGCGTCAACTGACCATGTCTCTGTTTTTGGGGGGGGGACTCCCGATGCTTCCGCGGCAAAAAGAGGCGAGCTTATGCTAGCCGCTGCCTGAAATTCCTTCAGGGCTTCCCTGCATTCGGGGCAACCGGCTAAATGCTTCTGTAGCTTGGCCTTTTCTTCCTCGGTCAGGTCCCCCGAGGTCGAAACGGCACACAATTCAACAAATTCTTCATGCGCTCCCATGGCTGACCACACTTCTTCGTCTGGACTTCCCCTACTATTTACCATACCGGTTAGCAGTTCTGCAATTTACTTTCGCGCATCTGCTTACGCAGTTTTTCCAGGCCCCGGTAGTAATGATGCCGAACATTTCCCAGAGGCTGGCCGAGCTTTTTGCCAATTTCCGCGAGTGTGTAGCCTTCGTAAAAATGAAGTCTCAGTGTTTCATGCTGCTCAGCCGTCAACTCCCCCATCACCTTCTTCAGCCCTTCTCTTCCGAACAGCGCTTCAATAGAGGAATCGTAGATCGGAGCTGCCGGCCCGGCAACACCCGGAACACAGCAGTCTAGTTCTGAATTCTTATAGTGCCCCCTCGCAGCTAGATACCTCCGGCGAGAAATGGCCTTTCGGTAGGTCATCTGGACGATCCAAGACCGCCCCGAACTCTTTGAACTGTCGAACACTGTGGCTTCGCGGTGAACAAATAGAAACAGATCCTGGACCAGGTCATCTGCCTCTGCTTCGTCGCGGAGGATTCGCAGTGAGACACCCCGTACTAGCCAACTGTAGCGGCGAAAAAGAACGCCGAGAGCGTCGTCGTCGCCCGTCGCGCTAAGCGTTAACAGAGCCTCATCTGAAAGCGCAGCGGGCCCAATGGTCTGAACATCGGCCCCATTCGAAGGCGACCTGCTATCGGTCGAAACGGAAGCGATCAGCCGGAGGCTGGGAAAACGAGCAGCCGCTGAGTCGCTCATATCCACCTCAGTGCCGGCACGAGACCTACACCGCTTCGACTGCGATCATTTGCGGCCTTCAACTTGTCGGTAACTGTCCGTTGGCCTATATCCGACAAGCGCTCACGATAGCTTCCGACATGGTTAAGGGTCGCAAACAAATTCAACCTCGTGCTGGTGTGGAAAGGGCGTTTGGCCAGGTCATACGGACAATCCGAGAGGAAGAACTCCACATATCACAAGCTGAGTTGGAAAAAAGAACAGGCCTCAACCGGACGTTTATTAGTGACCTCGAACGAGGAATCCAAGGTCCCGGTATTAGGACTTTGCTTCGCATAGCTAAAGGCCTTGAAACAACTCCGTGCTCTCTCATTCGCCGAACGACTCGATCAAAATTCTTCGAATTTCCGAAAGGGAGAGAGGCTGTCTGAAAATACAGCCATTAGCCGCTTTTAGCAACACAAATATAGGCTATTAGCCTATTCCAGCTTTCGCTTGTCCTCTGTAACGTCGTCCCACCAACGAAAAATGGATGACCAACTCCTCTTCGGAAAAAAAGTTCGTGCGCTCCGAGAAGCGGCCAATATATCGCGAGAGGCGGCAGCCGAGAAGGCCGGTATAACGGCAAGCTATCTCGGCGAGGTTGAAAGAGGTGAAAAATGGCCATCGCTCGAAATTATACGCGCGATAGCAACCGCCCTACACACACCCCTTCCAACATTTCTTGAATTTGAAGAGCAGGAAATTGACCCTGCCATCTTGAGCGCAAGACTTGCTCGCATTCTAGACAATCGAACGACGGAGCAGCAGCAACTGGCCCTTAGGGTATTGAAGTCCCTTTTTGAACCCTAGCCGGTTGCAACACAACCTCATGAGTGCTGGTAAGGGAGAGGGGATTTGAACCCCCACGGTATATTTCCACCGGGTTCGTAACCCGGCGCGTCTGCCAATTTCGCCACTCCCTCAAATAGAGGGAATGGAAGTCGAAATATTCGGTACTGATTAACTCGCCCGAGGCGTCCTCTCGGACGACCATCAACAAATTTCAACAGGAAAAGCCGAGTGAAGCTAAGGAACTAGGACTACGACAACTCTTTGCGCAAAAAGTTATGTCGGTATACACGACCTCAGAATTGCTCCTTGACTCCCCGAAACTGTGGCGCGTAGCATCCCCTCAACGGTAAAGGTACCAAAAGGCAACCTTTGGAACGGGTCGATCGGGGATGCATTCAAAACAATTGCCCGGGTTAAAGGCAAGAACTTTGTGAGATTAAACAAACCGCTGCAGAAAAGTTTTGGCCCGCCTCGCCTTCAGGCCAATTGGCTGAAGGGAAGTGCTTTCCTCATTTTTCTCGCTGCAGTGATCCTTTTTGCAACCGTTCTTGTCGCTCGCTCAAATCATGCTCAACTGGCATCCTACTTTCTTATTACCGTGTTAGTTGCTCTCTGCTGCGCAATTACGCTCCTTGCCCGATTCCTGATCCTCCTGCGTCGCGATAATCAGAAAACGGCCAACACTCTCCATTCTACCGGACGTGAATTTAAATCCATTTTCCAGAATGCCCTGGACGCTATTCTGATTCTGGACGACCAAGGCACCTGCATCGAAGCAAACCCGGCAGCTTTTGCGATTCTTGGTGTGGAGCCGGAACAACTCATTGGACATTCACTTGGCGACTTCTACTCGAACCCCCAAAGCTTCACAGATAATTGGGCTAGATTTTTGCAGGAGAAATATCAGCGCGGTAGCGCCGATTTCGTTCGAAACGATGGCTCGCCATTGTTTGCCGATTACACCGCCGCCGCGGATTACGTTCCTGGTCGTCACGTTGTCATCCTCTGCGACGTCACGCAAAAGGTGAATGCAGAACGCTCCCTCAAAGAAAGTGAAGATCGCTTCCAGCTAATGGCCAACAACATTCAGGAAGTTTTCTGGATGATGAATGCCAACTCGAAGGAAATTGTTTACGTCAGTGAGGCATACGAAGCCATCACAGGTCATCCTCTCGCCGAAATCCGTGAGAATCCCTCTTCTTACAAAGAGTTAGTCCATCCTCAGGACCGCGCACGATTCCTTACAAAATTAGATGAGGCGGGCATCACTGGAAAATTTGACGAAGAGTTCCGCATCGTACGGCCCGACGGAGTATCTCGCTGGATCTGGTGTAAGGGCTCACCGGCAGGCGATGCTGGTGGCGCTCCCCCATGGCTCGTCGGCATCGCGCAGGATATCACTTCGCGCAAACATGCCGAGCAAGAGATCGCGAAGCATTTGGCCGAAGCCGAAGCCGCTAGAGCGGAAGCCGACGCGCTCCGCAAAGCAACCCTGACCTTGACACAGAATCTTCGGATGGATGAACTCCTGGACACCCTACTCCAAACGCTTCTTACAATCGTTCCCTACGATTCAGCCTGCGTCCTGTTGAGCGATACTGAACGCTCGTTTCTCGTCGCCCGGCAGATGCCTCGCGAGACGAATCGCAAGAATGTCGTCATCTTGGAAGTTAGCGCTCATCACTTTCTGCAGAAGGTTCTGATGACGCGCAATAGCGTCTTTCTCGAAAACACCCGCGACGAACCTGAATGGCGGGACAGCCCTGCCTTTGGAGGCGCACGCACCTGGATTTGCATCCCGCTGGTCGTGTCCGAACACCTAGTCGGATTGCTTTCCGTCAGCAGCAAGGAGTCGGGACGATTCAACCGTGAGCATTTGAGACTCGCCAAGTCACTGGCACTCTCCGCCGCCGTCGCCATTCAAAATGCCAGGCTCTATGAACGCGCCGAAATCTACGCGTCCGAACTCGAGCTCCAAGTGAAGCTCCTGAAAGAAACCCAGGCGGCACTGGAACAAACGCAGAGCCGCTCCCGCGGTACGGGATAGGAGGGTTTCCGGTGCGCGATCGAAACTCCCGGACCTGGCACAGGGGTGATTTGCCGTTGGCGTCTTGACCGTTCGCACTCTAGGTAGGATCATCCGCGGAACGGCGAATTGGAGGAAGGAGGTCAACATGGGAGCGGGAGCTTACGGCATGGCACTTGACCAAACAGACCCGGCTTGGCTGCGCAACACCAACGACCGGACCGAGGGCACGGGAGTCTATCTGTCTCAAAGAGGGACCGGCTTATACGTTCACTTCCATCCCAGCATTACACGGACAGAGTGCCTAGAAGAGGGTGCAAGCCTCAATGTTCTAGCATTGAAGTGGGTTCCGACGACAATTGCGCACTCCGCCCAAGTTACCAATTCATCTTGCAACTCCTCCGGTCAGGCCTGCGTGGACCGCTGCCCGGGATTCACTTGTTTTTGCCTCCACGGAAAGTGCGTTAGCGATCCATGACGGTCATTTTGGCGTTTGTTATATGGGCCATTCTTCTGACCGCTGTCATCCTCGGAAGCTTCCTTTACTTTCCGGCGACAACGCAGGAGGGGCTGAAGGATTTCTTCGCGGCAGCAACTATCGGCTGCGCTGCGGTTACCGCAGCCTTAGGCGCGATTGTGTCGGTGGTCGCGTCCAGGAGCCTCGAAGCAAAGAAGCAGGAACTCGCCACCGACCTCGAAGGAAAGAAAAACGAATTAGCCAGAACGCTGAGTGAGCACAGCGAGAAGCTCCATCGACAGTCGGCGAAGGAGTTGGCCGACTACGGCCAGGAACTACAAAAGGAACTGCAGAAGTTGAAGTCTGGGTCGGATCGGCAGATGGAGATGATGAAAGCCACCACACTTTCGCGAGAAATCGAGGCCTATCAAGAATTGTTTTCTGCCGCAGCGCAATACTACTCAGCGCTTTCGAAACTGGAAACCAATGCTTGGACGATGCAGGACTCAGAGGGCGGTGAGTCTGCCATGCAGAAGGCTCGGTCCAAAGCTCCCTATTTGAAGAGCGACGAGCACCGCAAAGCGTGGGAAGCTATTTGGACCAAAGCCGCGTTCATTACTAGCTTGGCCCAGAAGCTCCATCCCGACCAACAATCGGACCTGTGGGTCAAGAACGTCGGAGAGTTTGGGACGATGCTGAAGGCCTTCGAGAATATTGTCACCACAGAGTTCCCCCGACCCTAACTTGTACCTACTTCACGGATGTGGTTTGGATCGGACTAAAAGCGACGCTGAAAAGCCGTAACTTACTGATTCTATTAAGCGAGAAAAACGCCAGAAACACCCGATTCGCCCGACGGAAGTAGACGCGGGGTATACGGACCGAACCCTTCTGCCCTGTGCTTTCCTGGGATCACACCCTAAAGCTAACCATAACTACCTTCTGGTCTCCCGGTACGGACCAGCTTAGATGCAATCTTCGTCGGGAAATTCCGTCCGTATAAAAGATTCCGATTGGTCGATAGCCATTCATTGGAACAAGGGAATTGCTAGACAGCCGTGATACGTGGTCCGGTTTTTGCATCACTAGAGAAAAGCTATTCACGCCCAAAACGACGCGAACACCGCATACAGCTCCATTCTTTGACAATGAAAAGACTCCGGCGTGATGAACAACTGTTTGAACGGTCTGACCTTCGTCCCAGCTGTAGTACATCCCGTGCCCTTCCGTGAATGGGGCTTTTCCAAAAACTACGTCAACCCAATTAGGCGGCGGTGGAATGACATTCCCAGTTTGGAAATTTCCCGATGCAGCATACCCGCACAACACCTTCAGACACCATCGCTCAAGCAAGTTCCCATCGAATTTGTAGTCGGCATGTCGAGGATTCTTTCTAGGCGACAAAAGTATATTTTCCGTCTCACAAACGGCCTTAAACAGCCTTCCCGCTTCTCTATCCAATACAGACAACTCGTTGTTGTGTCCCGAGCAAAGAACTTTAGCCGCTAGACTGGCTGTCGAAATTGTTTCTCCTTTCCCATTGAGCCAAGGCGCACCAACAACCTTGACCAAGCCACTAGGGTCAATTGTGTCGAGAATCACATGGGATAGGCAGTGCTCTTTTGACATGGTTGCAATGCAGTTGTCGTACTTGTTGGCGTAGCATTTGGGCTGTTTCATAACATTTCTCCATCACTCTCAGTTCCCTCACACGCGATCCGTCCGTAAAAAGAAAAGCCGCCAGAACTGGCGGCTTTGTGAGTGCTCTCGAGATTATTCAGCTACTTACGCGCACGCACCGCCGCTGCCCCCTAATGAGGTGGACCTACTAGACGACGATAATGTCGCGCGCCGCATATCAATATAATACTTCGTACCGGGAGGATTGCCTAGAAGCTTGCCCGCTACGAGCGTTTGCCGGACCAATCGAAAGTTCTGAGGCTTTCGAAACGCGGATGTGGCGGCCTCAAAATTGCGGTCCTGGAATCGAGGTCAAACCGAAACTTATTCCGGTCCAAAAGTCCGCTTCGAGAAAGTGTCACGCCGCACTGGCCTTCTCGCCTTTAGTCGCCCCTGTCGCCAGAATTTCTGAGACTGAACCGCTATTCCTGCATCTGATCGTCAATGCCTTGCCATCTGCACGACTCCTCCGTTTCTAAATTCTCCGCGCACCACCACGCACGCCTCGGCCTCAATCTTGCCTAATGTCCCGCGCTCCCCAACTGACTCATCAACGGACCGCCTTGTGGAGGGCTCTCCGCCAACAAGCAGCTCATCAAACGACGGCTCCGCTCGACTGCCATTTTCCCCTCCAGAGGGTGACCTCACGACCGACGGTCCCGTACGACGCAGCACACAACTCCGGTCTCCCCCGAACGCCAATTGGACGATTCGATCCTTGTACCATTTCCACCACGCATTTTCATGGGCACAGCTTCGGGATAATTCCTGCGCCCGGCGTCTTCGCGTCTTCTGCTTTCCCGGTTCCTCCCTGTAAGTCATTTGGGTCCCTCCCAGAATGCAGCCGCTCGCCTTGGGAGCAGTATCCACTCGCTCTTGAGTGCCCCAAAAAATGGGGCAGAAATGGAGATTTTTATCCTATGTATCTCAATCACGTCCAATTAATTGGCTTCCTCGGGAAAGACCCGGAGAAGCGCCAAGTGCGCGGCAACGGAGACACCTTCACGGTTCTCTCGGTCGCCACGCAACAATCGTGGAAAGACGCGAACGACGAGTGGCAGTCGAAAACCGAGTGGCACCGCGTTGTCGCGTTCAACCGCCTCGCAACGGCACTCGCCGACACTCTCCACAAGGGCGACCACGTTCTTGTCGATGGAATGCTCGTCAGTTCGAAGTATGAGCGCGAGAACGGCAAGAGCAAGAAGGCCAAGGCCGCGAAGGTCACGTTCTGGAGCGTGCGCGCGAATTCCGTGCGCAGGCTGAGCCGTGCCGAGGCGGAGCCGCCAACGGCTCCAGCGGCATCTGACGCCAGCGATGGCGCTGAAGCCGGGAATGCGCCGTACTAACGGGCGCTTCGCTTTAGGGCTCCCGACCAAGTCGGGAGCCCTTTTTCGTGCTGTACGCATATGCGGTCACCGAGCAGAAAAATGCCCCCCACATCGAAGCGCTTCGCAGTATACGTCCCTCACGCGGAGGTTCATTGGCGGCCCCGTGCCACCTCCGCTTGTAAACCAGCACCGTCGAAACCAACCGAGAACCTGTCCCGCTCCCGGTCACGCCGAACTGCGCCCTCGACCGGAGGAATCGCGTCATGCGCAAACATTTGCATTGCACATGCACCATCTGCGACATAGAAAGGTGCATCGGTCTGGAACTCGCACTCCCCGAAAGCCACGAGATATATCGTCAAGTCATTGCAGAGAAGCCTCTCTTCGCGGGCTTTCCAACCGTCTTCCATCTGGTGGCAAGCGTACATGGGTGTAGGGACGCGAAAGACGGAGCCACTTTCGCCGACCTGATATTCGCCCAACTTCTCTCCGGCCCTGCTGCCGCTGACCATTGGCAGTATGTCGAAAAGGTCTTAATCCTTGTTTTCATTCCGACAGCTCATGCCGCCGTGCACCATGTTTCCCGCCATTACCAATTCCTGGCGCGCGAAGACCTTTCGCAAGTCGCCCTTATCACCCTCATTCAGTGCCTCCGGTCGAGAGCTTGGCAGGCGCAGTGCTCGCACTTCGGCTTTACCGCGGCGAGGAAACTCAGAAGGAGTCTTTTTCAATGGGCACGTGAGGAATTCGAATCTACCTCCCAGTTTGCTGCCCAGAGAATTGGCCACACTTTCCCTTACTCTCAAACAGCGGAGGAATCCTTTGAGCGACACGCCATCTTGCGACATTTCCTAAACCTATGTCAGCAAAGAGCCCACCTCACCCCCGATGAGATCAATCTGCTGATTGACCTCAAGCTGGAGGAAAACATCGATGCCGGAGTCTCCGGCCCCAAGGGCCGAACCTCGAATTCCTTTCGTCAAAGAGTGAAACGCCTGATGAGCAAGCTCCGACGCCTAGCCCAAACACCAGCCAACAACGCCCACCCTAAGCGACGGTCGTCGCAGTAGGGACAACACCATGCGGTCACCGGTGGAACTCCTTACTCTTCCCCAGACCGGCATTGAAGGAAAAAATGAAAAATCTTTGTTTTGTCGCGACACATTTTCCGATTTCCGTGCTGATTAGGTAAGAGAGGGAAGGAGTTCCCGTCAAGAGGGGCAAGGCGGCACGGGGAAACCTCAGCCGTCGATTCTCTCTTTCGCTTGGTCAACGCCCGTACCCACTACATGTCTGCTCCCCGGGCTAATGCTCCGCGTGTCTCCGAATGCAGGAAACACGCTTTCATCAGCAGATTCCGGTGGGTCCGCCAGCTTTGCTGGCAGAAGAGGGACCTTGCGGGAACTCCATTTATCACAAGTCAAATCTAGCGAGGTCTACACATGAACCAACTCTTTCGCAAAGGTGTATCCATCTTCCGTCAGCCTCCAAGGCTATTGACGGTCATCGTCGCACTCTTCCTCGCGACGCCTGTGTTTGCCCAGACCGGAACTTCACCCTGGGAAAACGCCGTCAGCGTACTCCAGACAGCGTTCACCAGCACCATCGCTCGCGGCCTATCGCTCGTGGCCATCGTCGTGGCCGGCCTCACCTTCGCCTTCGGGGAAGGTGGCTCGAAACGCGTTCTCGCCGGCGTGCTCTTCGGCGTTGGCATGGCTATCGCCGCAGTGAATTTCCTGTCCTGGCTTTTCCCCGGCAGCTAAATCGCCCGCGTCCCCGAGGGAGAGGCACATGGCAGAAGGCAGACGAATCAACAGAGTGCATCGGTCGCTGTCCCGGCCACTGACGATCCTCGGGGCCGAACGAAAGCTCTTTTTCTTTGCCATGTGTCTTGGAGCGGCCACCTTCAACCTGCTCAACAGCTTGTTCGGCGGGTTGCTGATGTTCTTGCTGCTCTACGTCCTGGCCCGCTGGGCCACCCAGACCGATCCGCAGATTCTGCGATTTCTGCTGACGGCCGCAAGACTCCGCGCGCAATACGACCCCATGAAATTCACCCCGGTTGCAGTCCGAAGGGATGGCCATGCTCAGGCTTAGCCGAATCTTCAAAAACTACAACGAGACCGGCTCTCTCAGCGAGCAGGTCAATCTCTATGGCTTCGTCGGGCCGAATATCTTTCTCACAAAGACCGGCGAGGTCGGCGTCATCCTTGAAGTGCGCGGCGTCGATTACGAGTGTCTAGACGCCGCTTCGATTGATGCCCTCACGAAGCGTCTCGAATCCGCTTTGAAACTGTTCGACGAAAACTACCGCGTCTACCAATACCTCTTCAAGCGCAACAACGAGACCATCCCTTACAAGCTCTATGGAAACTCCATCGTAGACACTGCCATTAAGAATCGCATCGCGTATCTCGGGAGCAAGGCCGACACGCTCTTCTCCTTGTCGGTCTATTACGTCGTGCTGTACCAGGGTTTTCAGACTGTGCATAAGCTCGGAACTGCAGTTGCGGAGTTTCCGAAGAATCCGAAAAAAGCCCTCGCCGATCTCCAAGCGCATTTTTCTTCCCAGAAGCAGGTTGTCGCCCTCGGGCAACACGTTACTAATGCCGAGGCCGTGCTGCTTCAAAAAGTTCGGAGCTTCATCCTGCAAGTAAGCGACTTCCTTGCTGTCCGCACCCTCGACAAGCAAGAGGCCTTCCGCGTTTTGAAGAGAACGCTCAACTTCCATCCCGCAAAACTCGATCTCGCCAAACTCAAGTACGACACCTTTCTCGATTACTACCTTCCCGAATCTCCGATCGAATGTCATCGCGGGCATCTACGTGTTGACGATTACTACGTCAAGGTTTTGACCCTCAAGGAACCCTCTGCCCAGAGCTTTCCGCTCATTTTCAAACGCTTGCTCGAAGTCGAAGCGAACTATTACGTCGTCACGGAATGGAAAAAGGAAGATTCCGGCAAGATGCGCCGGATCATCCAGGCCAAGCGCCGCCACTTTCACAACACCAAGCGTTCGTTCGCGAGCCAGGTCAGTCTCAACGACGCTCCCACACAAGACGTGCTCCTCGACGATTCCAAGGAATCCCAAGTCCGGGAACTCGGGGAAGGTATCAAGGAGATCGAGCTGCACGGCAACTTTTTCGGCCAGTTTTCCTTAACCGTCGTGATTTACGACCTCGACATGGCCAAGGTGGACCCGGCATGCGCCGACTTCTATAAGGTATTCAGTGTCCACGATGCTCAGCTCTATGAAGAAAAATACAACCTGCTGAATGCTTTTCTTGCGGCGGTTCCCGGCAACCACGCTCACAACTTGCGTTCCCTGTATTTGCTGAACACCAACTACGCCGATTTCTCGTTTCTCTTCACCCTTCACTGTGGCGAGCCTCGCAATTCCCATCTCCGGCAGGAGTATCTTGCGGTCCTCGAGACCAACCACCATACCCCCTACTTCCTAAATCTCCATTACCGCGACGTGGCCCACACCATGATTCTCGGCCGGACGGGCGCGGGAAAAAGTTTCCTTTTGAATTTCCTCATCACCAATCTTCAGAAATATGCTCCGCACACCTTCATCTTCGATTTGGGCGGGAGCTTTGAGAGCCTCACGCAGCTGTTTGGCGGCTCCTATATTCGCGTGGGCCTCGAGTCCCACAATTTCAAGATCAACCCGTTCTCATTGCCCCCGACGAAGGAAAACCTCGATTTCCTCGCTCTCTTCCTGAAGGTCCTGATTCAGGGGCAGCGTGCGGGCGAACTCGACCCTGCCACCGAACGCGATCTCTTTCATCAAGTGGAAAACCTTTATGAGGTGGACCCGGCGCTGCGCACGCTGGGCGTGCTTGCGAACACACTGGGACACGACGTTGCGAGCCGCCTCTCCAAATGGACCCGCGGCGGCCAGTTCGGATTTCTCTTCGATAACGCCGAGGACACGATTTCCTTTTCGCGTTTCCAGTGCTTTGACTTCCAGCGCATGAGCCAGTACCCGGAACTCCTGGAGCCGTTGCTCTTCTACATCCTGCATCGCGCCAACGCCGTAATTGCCGACCGGCAGATTAGCTCCGTCTTCAAAGCCTTCTTCATCGACGAAGCGTGGGTGTTTTTGAAAAATCCGGCCATCCAGCGGTACGTCGTCGAGGCCCTCAAGACCTGGCGCAAGCACAACGCCGCCATGATCCTCTCGACGCAATCGCTCGACGAACTCAAGCGCTCGGACATCCTCGACGTAATCATCGAGAGCTGCGCTACGAAAATCTTCCTCGCGAATCCCGACATGGACCGCGACCTCTACCGTCGCCAGTTCCACTTGAACGAAACCGAAGTCGAACTCATCTCGGGACTCATCCCCAAACAGCAATTTCTCATCAAGACCCCGGAGCTGGCGAAGGTTGCCAACCTCAATGTCGATGCCAAGAGCTATTGGCTCTACACGAACGATCCCTACGACAACAAGAAACGGAAAGAGGCGTTCGAGATCCACGGATTCGAGAAAGGCCTCGAAATCCTGGCGGGAGGGCACCCGTGATTGTTTATTGCTCGCTTCAATCCTGGATGTCGGGGAGCGATCCCCTTTACACGTTCCTACCTCTCGCGCTGGCGGCACTTACCACCGCAATCATTTTCGGCGTGCAGCGGTTTGTCGGGCTCTTTTCCGATCACGACGAAAGTTCCCAGCAAGGCCAATCCATTTCAAAAGGAGCAAATCAATGAAACAAATCTTTGACCGCCAGTCCCACAGTTTTTGTCTCCGGCTGTTGATCGTCCTCGTTGTTGGTGCAGCCGTCTTTCACGCTTCGGCCACCCACGCCGCGACGGAAGAGGCCGCGCGTGTCGTGAAGTATTCGAAAGAGGATATTGTTCCCGTCCACGCCAAACTCCGGTTTTCAACGCTCATCGTTCTACCCGAGGACGAGGAGATTCTCGATTTCACTACCGGCGACAAGGAATTCTGGGTCATCAATGGCGCGCACAACCTCTGCTACGTGCATCCAGCCCAGGCCGGCATCCGCAGCAATCTGAACCTCATCACCGCGAGTGGACACGTCTATTCGTTTCTGCTCACCGAAATCAGCAACCAGCCGAATGCCGAGCCCGATCTCAAACTCTTTGTAGAGCCGAAAGAAGGCTCCGGTGTAGCGGCCACCAGTGGGTTGCGTGGCTATGTCAGTGCTGGCGAAGCCCAGGCGTACAAGAAGGAACTCGAAACCCTCCGCTCCCAGACCGCCGAGCAGATACACGCTGCGCAGGCCCAGTCCGCCGACCAGATCAACCATTTCCGCTCAACCTACCCAACGAAGCTCCAGTTTGACTATCTCCTCGATCCGAAAGCGGGCCGCGAGCCATTCCTGGTTTCCGCCATCTACCACGACGACGCCTTCACCTACATCAGGTGTGCCGCGCGGGAAAAGCCCGCTCTCTATGAAATCAAGGACGGCAAACCGAACCTGATCTCCTTCCACTTCGAGAACGGCGTCTACATCGCACCCAAGATCATCGACGCCGGTTACCTCGCCATCGGCAAAAAGAAGCTGCCCTTTGCTCGACGCGTGGCGGGGAACTGAGGGCCGAATAATGAATCAACCCACCCAACCCGCTCAGGTTCAGGAAAAAGCGCCGAAGCCGCAAGGCCTGCTGCCGAAAAACGTCCAGTCCTGGCTTCTCATCGGAGTGGCGTTTCTCATGGTCACCATCATGTGGCTAACCGGGGGCAAGAAGCCGCAGACGCCAGCCAAAGCAGCGTCCTCCGCCGTGCCGGTACAGGCGCCCCTCGAAGTCAACGAATCCAAAATCGCCGAGATGCAGAACCGCATTCAGGATCTGCAGCGCCAGCAACTTCTCGCCCAGACCGCACTCGCCCAGCAGACCCGGTCCCTCGGAGTTGCCGCGCATGATGCGGCGGAACCTCAGCAACCTGGCGCCGTTGGAAGCAGTGAGCAGCGCCCGGAAGAGGACCCGATCCAGGCGGAACGGAAGCGGCGTGCCTACGTGTCGCTGTTCTCCTCAAACGTCGCCCTGAGTTACCGGAAAACTCCCCCGAACTCGACGACCTCGGCAAGCGAAAATCCGATTGCCGCCCCGGCTCCTCCCCCTTTAGCTCCAGACGGATTACCGATCCCCCAACTCTTGAAAGACTTGCAGTCCAATTCGATTTCCCCCGCGCCAGTCCGCAACGATTCCGCGGAAGCAACACATGACCGAAAGGAGGAAGTCAGAAATCCTGCCGCTGTGTCGGCCACCTCCGCCAATGCGGCGGCAGGAAAAACCTACGTCCTGTTTGAAGGAACCATTCTCGAAACCGTTCTCATCAACCGTCTCGATGGGGGCTTTGCCGGCCCCGTCGAATGTTTGCTCTCTACCGATGTTTATTCCAACGACCGCCAGCACCTGCTCATTCCCGCAGGAGCGAAACTTCTTGGTGAGACCAAGAAGGTGGATACCTTCGGCCAAACACGTCTCGCCGTTGTGTTCCATCGCGTACTCATGCCCGACGGATATTCCGTCAGCCTCGACCAATTCAAGGGTCTCAACCAGATCGGGGACACCGGTCTCCGAGACCAAGTCAACAACCACTACCTTCGCATCTTCGGTGTGTCGTTTGCCGTTGGCGCGCTTGGGGCCGTCAGTGAAGCGGGCACCGGAGGGGCGCTCAACGCAACGGGTGGCGATCTCATGCGCCAGGGCTTCGCTGTAAGCACGGCTCAGTCCGCAGCCCAAATCCTCGACAAATTCCTAAACATCATGCCCACGGTGACCATTCGGGAAGGCCACCGCGTGAAAGTCTATCTCGCGGGCGATCTCGCATTGCCCGATTACCTCAACCACAAAATGCCTTCCGATCTTTGAAGGCAAGAAAGATAAGGATTAAAGCTCGATGAAAAAGAAGATTCCGGCAGTTCTCTTAATCTTGATTCTCTGTGTCGGCACCGCGTCCGCGCAACTCGGCAGCGGGATCGTGTACGACCCAACCAATTACCAAAACGCGCTGCTCCGCTACCAACAGCTCCAGCAGCATCTCTTGCAATTGCAGAAAAGCTACAACCAGATCACCAACCAACTCAATCTCGCCATGCAGATGGCCACCTTCATCCGAAACATGCCGGCTCGCTATCGTGCTCTCTTTTCGCAATGGCGAAACGTAACCTCGCTCAACTCCTTCGGGAACACCGTCTCGTGGATTAACGGCATCAACACCGGCGTACTGCCCAACATCAACACCGGCTACCAGAAGTCCACAACCCAACTGCTCCCGTACAGCCCAGACCATCTGTCCGGGATGGATCCTTTTGAGTTGGAACGCGTGCAATCGCAATATGCCACCGTTCAGCTCGTAGACGGCGCCAACATCAACGCCATGGCCACCATCGGCTCCATCCGGGGCAGCGCCCAGGATATCCAGACGCAGATCGGCAACCTCGAACAGGACTCGTTCTCCAGCGACTCTGGCCTGAATAGCGAAGTCTCCGTTCTAAACAAGATCAACGCGGCGGGAGTCATGACACTCCGCACCGTCCAGGACTCGAACAAACTCCTCGCGTCTCTTCTCGAAATGCAGACCATCCTCGCCAAGCAGCAACGCGAATCGACGACTAACTCCATCAATGCCGACATCCAGCGCCAAGCCAGCCTCGCCGCCAACATGACGCAGATGACCGGCACCCTGACCAATTCACTTCAAACCTTCCGCATGCCGTAAGCGTGCGGAGATAAACGCCCGGGCGTCGAAGGAGCTGACGGCAGTGCAAACCGACTATCTGCAGTACATCTTCCAAGCCATCAACACCTTGCTCACCCAGAACCTCGGCTTCTTCGACACTATGGGCCAGAATCTGTTTCGTTCGTTCGCAACGATTCTCATCGCGTGGTACGGCATCAAATCCGCGCTCTCCGCCGCCAGCGGCCGGTATGCGTTCCAGTTCGATCATTTCGCCAGCCTGCTGATGACCATCAGCTTCGGCTTCGCGATGGTCAATTACTACAACGCGCCGATTCCGGGTGTCGGCGTCAGCTTCCACAATCTCGTCACCAATGAAGCGCAATTCCTGTCGGGCCAGATTGATCAGGCGCAACTCCAGAATGTCATTACCCAGGTTGCGGACTTTGAATCCCGCATGGACTCCCCAACATGGGGGGATATTTTCGGAACGGCCATCTACGTCGTCGTGACCATCTTGCTCGCCGCGGCCCAGGCTGTGGCGATTGTGGTCATCGCGTATGGATTCATTGCCACCGCGGTCTGTGTCCTGGTAGGGCCGGTCTTTATTCCGTTTTTCATTGTTCCGAAAATGGAGTGGCTCTTCTGGGGCTGGTTCCGCTGCTTCATCCAATACGCCTTCTATCAGGTCATCGCCGCAGCCGTCGTTTATATCATTGGAAACCTCATGCTCGGTGCGTTGCGCCTCCCACCTGCGGGCACCCTCTCCACCGTCCAGCTCATCGCCTGGTTTCCCGTCCTCTTCATTACGTTTCTCGCTTCGATCTACACCCTCTTGAAAGTGCCTGCCCTGACCAACCACATCTTCAGCGGCACGGCGGGTGGATCCTCTGCGGCGATTGTGGAAAGGGTCTTCGGATGAACAAGGACGAAAGTTTCTACGATGCCAAACGCCTCTATCTCGAATCGTGCGGTGATCCCATGGTGACGAATACTTATCTCAAGATTGCTCTCGCTTTACTGTCCGTTGTTTGTGTGGCTCTAGCCCTCATCGATCTCAGGACCATTCGCACGTTCCAGAACTTCCGCCCGCTGGTGATCCGCATTGACGACTTGGGTCGCGCCGAAGCCATCAACTATCACAACCTCGAGTACAAGCCCCAGGACGCCGAAGCCAAGTATTTTCTCTCCCAGTTTTGCACGCTGTATTACCGCCGCAACCGGTACACGATTCAGGATGACTTTTCGAAGTCGCTCTACTTCCTTGACGGCAAGCTGGCCAACGGCATCCTCGACGCCTACCGCAAGGACGACATCATCAAAAAATTCATCACCAACACAGCCGCGCCGGAGATCGATGTGGACGTAAAGAAAGTCGCGCTCGAAGAGATGCAAACCCCACCCTTCCGCGCCCGCGTGGACTTCTACATGGTCTATTACTCGCCCGCCGACCATAGCGAGTTGAAGCGCGATCTATACACCGCGAACTTTGTGTTCCTTTTCAAATCCCATGTCCCCAACGAACTCATCCCGATCAACCCATTAGGACTGAGCGTTACATACTTCCGGGAAGACCAGGCGTTCAAATGAGAATCCGAGTCCAGAAACAAACCCAAGAGGTCGCGGGCGGACGCCTCGCATCCTCGGCCCAACCTCCGCGCGCCACTTCCGCCTTTCCTCATCGACTTTCGCCCTTGTGTACGCCACAGCCCTTCGCCTTGGACCCTGCCACCGCAACAAACGGCGCGCTTCTGGAGGGCCTCCGGTGCTTAACAGCTTCCCGCCCACTCCCCACTGAGTTTCAGGGAGACATGGTGGCCGGATTTTCGATCACCGCAAGGGGACTTAAATGATCGCCAACGCAGTGCTATTCACGATCGTCATCCTACTAGGCTACGGCTTTTGGCTCCTCGATCAGTTGAAGTTCATGGCTCGCTACAAAGCAGTCCTGTTCCACGCTTATGGAACGACGATTCTCGTCTTCCTCTCCGTGCTGTTTGTGAATCTGTTTGGCGCTGCGCTCGCCATCGGACGGAGGTTCTTCCTGAAGAATACGGGGCGCAAACTCTCACACCTCGACAAGCAATTTAACGTTAGCCACTCAGACCTGCCCGTGCCCGTAAACGAGGAGGATTTCAACTAGTGTCGCGCGACGCTTTTTCCTACGACCCGCAAGACGCCGGCGACGTGCGCGACACGTCCGCGCGCGCCTCGGCCCGCCCACGCAGATCAATACCTCCCGACACGCGAGACACCAGGAATCCAGAGCCGGACGGTCCTGGTCGAGCCGATAGCACCGAAACTCGGGAGCACGGCTCCAGCCGAGAGGAACGGCATGAATCACCTCGCGCCTATTACGTCAGGGACCGAGCCTATCTCCTGCGCGATTCCGAAATCCATTCCCTGAAGGAAATCGGAAAGTTCCGCGTAATTCCCGTGGCGGATCTAGCGAAGTACGCCTACGGCGGTGACCGCGAACAAATGGAAAAGGACATTCGCGGCCTCGGACGACAGTCCTTGCTCCGCGACAAGACTCTTGAAATCTCACGAAAGAAGACTCTGCGAGTGGTGACGCTCACGAAGGCTGGTCACCGCCTTCTCACGAAGACCAATCAACTACCCGACAACCAGCCCATCTACCACGGTTTGGTGAAACCCCGCGAAGTCAAACACGATGCCGATCTGTACCGCCTGTATCAAAAAGAGGCTGCCCGCATCGAGCGCGCCGGAGGCAGACCCGTCCGCGTGCTTCTCGACTATGAACTCAAGCGCAACCTGAATCGCGATCTGGCCCTTTTAGGACCGGAAAAGGACGACCCGAAGGCAAAGGAACGAATTGCCGAGAAGCACGCTCTTCAGGTTGTGAATGCAAAGATTCCCATTCCTGATATGCGCGTCGAGTATGAGACCCAGGACCTTGAAATGCGTCACGTGGATCTGGAACTGGCGACACGCGACTACAGGCCGCGGGCCATGGCGGAAAAAGCCTCCGCGGGCTTCTCCCTTTATGGGCGCTCGGAGGACGCATCGCGTTTGCGCCGCGTTCTCGACGAACGCGAAATCACCGCAGAAATCCTCAACCTATGAACATCGCCCCCGTCCATATCGATGCTCTCCAGTCCCTCGGCTACACCGAAGCAGAAGCCCGTTTTCTCTACATCGTAGCCACACACTCCGGCTACTTCGTGGCGCGTCAGTTCCTCGCGTTCACCGCCACCCATTGGGGCTACCGAACAAACATCTTCTGGAGCAAACTTCACACCAAGAAACACGCCCGGACAGAACACTTTCCAAAGAGCGGAACCGTGTATCACCTTTTTGCGCGCCTGGTCTACCGGCAGATCGACCGCGAGAATATTCGTAACCGTCGTGAACACGAAATCGAATACATTCGACGCCGCATCGGAATGCTTGATTATGTTCTCTCCCACCCGCAATGGAAGTACCTCGAAACGGAGCCGGAAAAAGTCGCCTATTTCTGCAATCAACTGAAAGTCCCCAATCACTTCCTTCCCTCCAAGATCTATCACGGCCGGAAAACTTCCCAACCGACCGTCCGCCATTTCGTCGATAAGTTTCCTATGTTTCTCGGTAACGGCGCATCTTCCCCCGTGGTGACGTTTACCTATATTCACGGCTCAGAGGCAAACCTCACTGAATTCGTGCACCATCTTGAGACCTACCTCCCGCTCTTCCGGCAGCTTTCCGCGTTCCGATTCCTCTATCTGGCGAGAGTCGATTCCCATTTCCACAAGGCCAAAGAACTATTCGATTCCCTCGTGGCGATTCCGCTCGGGTCGGACGTATCGGCGGACCTGCTCCGCTATTTCCAAATTCGCAACGCGTGGGACCTCGGCCGCTACACATCCTTGTCCGAGGCCGACCTGATTTTCCGCAATCAGGCGAAAACCCGTTTTGGCGGTCAACGCTTCGAGCATCTCTATCGCGGATGGAAAAGCTCGCGAGTGAGCGACTCCGACATCAGCCAAGAGTTTGGCGGTAGCAATCGGCACGCGACCGTCCATTTTGCAACTGAGGTGCTTTGTCCGTATGCAGTTCCTGCACAGGAACCTGAAGGAAAAAACTGAAGAGTGTAAGGGACTACACCCTTCAGGTTCGTCTTCTGCAAGTTCTTCAGCCTGTGGCTCGAGCAATTTCTTTGAAGCGTAGGAGATAGAGAAGCGATGCAAGAGAAAGTCACCGTGGAAAAAACACCAAAACGGGCGGGAGCGACCCCACTTTTTCGGCTTTCAGCCGCCCAAAAAGTTTTTGGGGTCGCTCCCGCCCTGCGGCACGGTAAATCGTGCCGGCTGTTTTTTCCACGGTGACAGGGACTTCGGAAGAAAAACAAATCATCAGAGGAGAAACACAATGCCAATCGTAAAGAAAGCACCAGGGATCATGACTCGTGAAGTAAAGCTCGAAGAACCGGTCAACGAACTGCTCGAAGATTACGCTCGGTTCATCGAGAGCAACGCCGACCACGTCGTCAATGCCGTGATCAAGAAAGTGCTCTGGCGGGACCAGGACTACCGCAAGTGGCGCGAAGCGCGCCGCACGGCACAGCCCGGCTCCGACAAGTCCCAGCCTGCCGAAGCGCGAGCGAGGGCCTGATGCAACGAGCACTCGAATCGCGCGGCTTCATCTCGGCCATCCTCGCGATGGCCCTCGGTGCGTACCTGTTCTACACGCATCCCTTTCCCGAGGAACAGATCTTTCTTCGTGTCATTGCCTTGCGTGCTCCGCAAGCCTTCTTGAGCTTCAAATACCTCTATTACGTGCTCCTGTTCACCACCCCCTTCCTTGTCTGCTCTACCGCGCTCTCCGGCCTCTATATCTTTACGCTCAAGGCTCGCCAGCACATCTCGCCCGGTCGCCTCCCGAACTATCCCGATCCCAGTAAGAGAGACGATCTCTTTCTTGTCGTCGGGGAAGTGCACAACCCCCGCAAGCCCGTGCCTGCCAAGGCTCCCTATTGGCTCACGATTCCCGAGCGGGGTTTGTTCACCGGAATCGCCATCTTGGGAGCCATTGGCAGTGGAAAAAGTTCGTGCGCAATGTATCCCTTCGCCGAGCAAATTCTGGCATACAAAGCGGGCGACAAAGAGAAGCGAATTGGTGGTTTAACCCTCGAAGTCAAAGGGGATTTTTGCCGCAAGGTAAAAGAGATTCTCACCCGGCACGGTCGAGCCGAGGATTACATCGAAATCGGCCTCGATTCGGAGTATTGCTACAACCCGCTTCACAGCGACCTGGACGCTTACGCCCTGGCGTACAACGTCGCCTCGCTCCTGAACAATCTCTTCGGTCGCGGCAAGGAGCCTTTTTGGCAACAGGCGTACACCAATCTCGTCAAGTTCATCATTCTTCTTCACAAGGCGGCCTACGACTACGTGACCTTCTTCGATGTCTACCAGTGCGCCATCTCTCCGCCCCTGCTCCAAGACCGGATCACGGAGGCCGAGGATATCATTCTCGGACATCACTACGTGGCCGTTACGACGCAGGTTTATGGTGAGCGTACCGCCGACCTCGCTGGACTCGGGTTTGTGCATGATGAGACCCATGATCGCTTCCTCGCTCCAGCCACTCCCGAGCATCGGGATCTATTAAGGACCCGTGGCATCCCATTCGAGCCCCGTGTGGTTCATGACCCGGGCCGAGCCAATCCCGAAAAGCTAGCGCAGTTGCAAGCTGTACAGCGATGGTTCAATGACGACTGGAAACGGATCGAGCCCAAGCTCCGTACCTCGATTGTCGAGGGTATATCCGTGTTCCTTTCGCTCTTCGATGACAACACCAAAGTGAAACGGGTCTTCTGTCCAAAGAAGGAGTGCTACGACCCCCAGAAAAACGCAAACAATCAGTTCGGCAAGCCCTTGCCTTCATTTACCTGGCTGATTGAGCGGGGTTTTCTGTGCGCGCTCAATTTTCCCATTGGCATGAACGCCGGCCTCGCGAAGGCTTTGGGCGTCATGATGAAGCTCGATTTCGAGCGTGCCGTCCTCAACCGCGTCCCCGAAATGGAAGCCCATCACGAGCGTTATTTCCGCCAAGTCCTGTTCCTCTGCGACGAGTATCAGCACTTCGCCACCGTTGGTGAGAGCGATCCGACCGGGGACGAGAAATTTTTCAGCCTCTCCAGACAGCCGAAGTGTATTCCGATCGTCGCGACGCAGAGCATTAGCTCGCTGAAATCCGCGCTGCCTGCCGATAGCTGGCGAACGCTCCTCCAGACATTCCGCACGAAGATTTTTCTTACCTTGTCTGATGACTTTTCCGCGACCACGGCGAGCCAGCTCTGTGGACGCGAAGACCAGCTCAAGGTTAGCTACAGCCTGTCCGAAAGCGGGCACGACACCAAGGTCAGTTGGCTCACCGGCAAAGCCCTCTCCCACAAAGCCAACATCGTCGCCTCCAAGAGCTACAACACCCACAACGACTACCGCTTCGACATGAAGACCTTTATGGAGTTGCGCAACGCACAGTCCATCGCGATTGCCTATGATGGGCTCAACCCGATTCCTCCCATGTTTTGCTACCTCAAGCCCTATTACAACGACCCGAACGATTCGTACTTTGTCCAACTCGCGGAAGGGAACCTCTAATGAACGGATTCGAGGTGATCCTGCCGTTTCTGAAGCCCATCGAGCACCTCATCCTCGACGATTCGATCAGCGAGGTCATGGTGAACGGTCCCGACCGTGTCTTCATCGAAAAACAGGGCTTCCTGCAGCAGGTGCCAGGGGTGTCTCTCGGCGAACGATCCCTCATGGTGGCCGTGAAAAATATCGCCCGGCGTCTCGGGGACGACATCTCGGAATCCAAGCCCATTCTCGATTCCCGGTTGCCCGATGGCAGCCGCGTCGCCGCAGTGATCCCGCCGTGCAGTCTCGGCGGCGTAACGCTTACGATCCGCAAGTTCAACACCCGCCACTTCGAAATGGAGGATCTGATTCGCGAAGGGACCCTCGACCGTGCGCTCGCCAACCACCTCGAAGACTATGTGCTTGCGCGAAAAAACGTCCTGATTTGTGGAGGAACGGGCACTGGAAAGTCGACCCTACTTTCAATCCTGGGGAAATTCATTCCGCAGGACGAACGAGTGCTCGTTATCGAAGACACGGCCGAACTTCAATTGCCCCAGCAAAATCTCGTCCGGTTTGAAGCACGCCGTGAACAGAATGCCCTTCCGGCAGTGGCCATACGCGATCTACTAAAAGCTGCCCTCCGCCATCGCCCCGACAGGATAATTTTGGGAGAGGTCCGCGGCGGAGAGGCCTTCGATCTCTTGCAACTCCTAAACACCGGACACTCCGGAACGCTGTGCACGATCCACGCAAATTCCGCCCAACAAGGTCTCGCGCGCTTCACGAGTTGTGTTTTGCAAAGCGGCGTCGAACTGCCTTACAGATCAATCAAGACAAATATTGCCGATTCGCTTAACGTCGTCATCTACGTCGAGCGCCGGCCCGGGCGCAGATACATTTCCCAGGTTCTCCTAGTCAACAGCTACGACCCAGACTCGGACCTGTTCGACTACGGCGCCGTATTCTTGGCGAAGCAGGATCACCCATGAGCGCCGACCCCACTTTCACACCGCGATCTCTCAATGCCTCAGAGTATGTGCGTGAGCTTTTTGGCCCAGCGGACAACGTTGCGATCCTCGTTCGGAATCGCTCCACGGGCCACACGGTTCAAACCATCGCCAAGGCGGAAGCCATAGCGAGCCCTGGCTTTCAATCTTGGTTGGCGAGTCAGAGCGCTGCCGGTTCCGACATATACGTGGGAATGAACCCGATTAAGGATGGCGCCTACAGCCGGACCAAGGAAAATATAAAGGATATACGCCACGTCTATCTCGACCTCGACAACAAGGGTGATGAGGCTCTCGATATGCTACGCAATTCACCTGAAGTCCCAGCACCGAACTTTGTCCTCGATACCTCCCCTAGCAAGCACCAGGTCGTTTGGAAAGTATGTGGCTTCACCCAGGATGAGGCCGAGTCTCTCCTTCACAACCTCGCAAGTAAGTTCGGCGGTGACTTGGCGGCGACCGATTCGACTCGGGTTTTGCGGTTGCCGGGATTCGCCAACCGAAAACTCCCCGAGGAATTCCTCGTCCAAGCGCGCCAGGAAAGCGATGCGGTCTACACGCTCCGCGATTTCACGATCGACGAAGATTCGCCCGAAGCACCTCGGCACTTTGGAGAGGCCCAAGAACGAAGGCGCACGCTCCCCAACGACCACAAAAGTCAATCCGAACATGACTGGGCATATGCGAAACGCGCCCTCTCCCGCGGCGACGATCTAGAAGTAGTGATCCAGCGAATCGCTGAGTTTCGCGCACAAGATAAGGCCAACCCCGAATACTACGCTCGGCTTACGGTGACGAAGGCTCAGGTTGATTTGCAGCGGACTCGCTCCACCGGAGAGCCCTTGCAAAGAGAAGGAATTGAGCAGCGCGAACCATCGCAGGATATTTGATTTGCAGTCACAGAAGGAATAAAGGATTGCCCGCATCGGTTCCACAAACGACCCAGATAGTACGACCGCAAGCCGCGGGCTCTGGACAGGGCGAACCTCCGGCTGCTAGTGTTCCTGTTGCAACGCCGAAACGACAACAGCGGAAAGGCCGCTCAATGTCGCGTAGGTCAGGTCAGACAGGCTCACTAACGTTGGTGGGCCAGAAATGGTATGGCAGGTACTGGCGTGATGTTCCGGGCAAAGAAAAACGCGAACATCCGCTAGTAGTTCTTGGTGAGAAGTCTTCGATGACAAAACCGGAAGCACAGCGAAAGCTCATGGCAATCATAGAGGCTGAAGGCGTGAACACTCCCCAGCATCTTGAAAGAGCCTTGAACCCCGCTGTGACTTTCAACAGCATTGCGGATGCTTGGGAGGCGAAGCGATTGCCTTTGCTCCACCGCAGTTCGCAGTTCATCACTCCAAGTCGTTTGCGGATTCATGTCCGTCCCTTCTTCGGAAACATGGCGATAGAAGAGATTCGCACTGGCGCCGTGAACGATTGGATTCGTTCTCTGACTGCGAAACGTTTAAAGCCCAAGACCATTCACAACGCGTGGAAAGACTTCCGAGCAATCGTGAACTGGCACCGCAAACAGATGGATGAGCCAAAGGTCACGTGGTATCCAGACCTTCCCTCTCTTCCAGATGATGAGCAGCGTTGGTTCACGCAGGCCGAGATAAGGCAGATCGTGGACGCCGCAACCGGGCAGTACAAGGTGCTCTTTCACCTTGCCGGTTATACGGGCCTGCGTTCTGGCGAACTTGTCGGTTTGCACGTTGAAGACTTGAAGCTAGAGCATGGTGTGATCGAAGTTCGCCGTGCTGTCTGGAACGGCATCGAAGGCGACACGAAGACGAAAAGTGGTAAACGGAATGTGTTCATAGACTCCGTTACCATTCGACTGCTTCGTTGCTTCCTCGCAGGCCGTAAGACAGGAAGGCTCTTCCAGTCACGGGTTGGAACATCGCTTGAGAACCGTGACATTTGCAGAAGGGTTTTAACGCCAATCTGCGAAAAACTGGGAATGGAACCCGGTGGGATGCACGCCTTCAGGCACGGTAGAGTCAGTCACATGCAAGCGAGTATGATGCCCGGCGACTTCGTGAAGAATCAGATTGGACATTCCAGCCTGAGAATCACGAGCAACTACACGCACTTTGAACACGGACAGAAGCGGGAAATGGTAGAGAAATTGCTGTCTTGTACACAAAGTGCGGATTTGTACACAGTTGCGAATCACGCTAAGGCATCGTAAACTGAATAAGTTGTAAGCAATTGCCATGCGGTTTTGAAAGGGCCTGTAGCTCAGGTGGCTAGAGCGCGCCCCTGATAAGGGCGAGGTCGGTGGTTCAAGTCCACCCAGGCCCACCATTCTTTTCAATAAATACGCGGTGATCCGCACTTTCTCCTCATCCGCGGAATTGTCATAAAAATCCATTATGCCAAAAATTTGCCAAATCTCGCTTTGACCTAGTCGGCCATTGTCCGGGGGTTCGGGCGGGGAGCTCCCGACCATCGCCCCTTGGAGCATGGAAGCAACAAGTTGGGGAGTGGTTCGCGTGCAGTCGCCAACATCCGGAGGCGGTTTGCTAATCCATCCTGCCCTGTTCGTAACCATCTACGAGAGTTAGATCCGCGGACAGGCGTGGGCAGGTTCGTGACCCGGCTAGGGAGAGCCCGAGTTGGCCGAAAGTTCTATCACTCGCGGCCTCAGAAGTCCTGCAAATCGTCAGTTGGGAGCGCCACGCGGACGGCGTTCAACACCGCGAACAAGTCGATGATTTCCTGCGCGATCGCTCCGCCGATAGGGGGCAAGTAGCCCAGTGCGGCGGCGATCATCCCCACGATGCTGGCGATCATACCGCCCAGCGCGCTTTGCAGCGCAATTCGCCGCATTCGGCGCCCAATGTGCATCAGTTCGTCGATTTTTCCGAGCGACGTTTCGAGAATTACCGCATCCGCCGCCTCAGTAATAATGTCGCTCTGCGAGCCAAAGGCTACGCCGACTGTCGCCGCCGTCAATGCTGGCGCATCGTTGATACCGTCTCCGACGAAGAGCGTCTTGGCTTGCGCGGTTTCCTGTTTCACGATCGCCACTTTCTCTTCCGGACTCTTTCCCGCCCACACTTCACTGATCCCGACGCTATCCGCCAAATATTGGACCTCGGACTCTCGATCGCCCGAGACCAGCATAACCTTGCGAACCCCATGCCGTGGCTTCAGATGCTGGATGAACAAGCGGCTGTCGCTTCGCGGCGCATCGTGGAATCGCATCGTCGCGGCGTAGCGTTCGTTGATAAAGACCACGCACTCCAAACCGCTGCTCATCGCGGGCAAAACCGCGCGCAGTTCTTCCGCTTGCTTTCTTCCTGTTATTCGCACCGTGCGACCTTCGACGGTGCCCCGCAGACCCTCTCCCGGTGCCTCGTTCAATTCGGTCACTCCCAGGAGCTTCGTTTCCTGCTTTTGCGCTTCGCCGGCAATTGCGCCAGCCAGCGGATGCTTCGAATACTGTTCCAGACTGGCTGCCAATCGCAGCACATCTTGTCTCTCAAATCCTTCGGCGCAAATGATTTCCGTGAGCTTCGGACGTCCGTACGTTAGTGTGCCGGTTTTGTCGAAGATCAACGTCTCGCAAGAATCGATCTGCTCCAGTACCGCCGGATTCTTGATGATGATCGCTCGCCGCGCTGCCAGGGAAATCGCCCCGATGATCGCCGTCGGGATCGCCAGCAGCAGAGGGCAGGGTGTCGCCACAACCACCACCGCCAGGAAGCGATGCAGGTCTCTGCTTATGAGCGCGGCCATCCCAGCCACAATCAGCGCGATCGGTGTGTACCAGGCGCCCAGTTGATCGCCCAGACGCCGCAGATGTGGTCGCTGCTGCTCGGTGGATTGCATTACTTTCATGATCCGCGCGTATCGCGAATCGACGGCCAGTTTTTCGGCGCGGATCACCAGCGCCGCATCGTCATTGATTGCACCGGAAATCACCTGCGAACCAGCCATTTTCGAGATTTCGTATGGTTCGCCGGTCAAATACGCCTCGTCCATCTTCCCGCGGCCTTCGATCACCACTCCATCCACCGGGCAAATCTCATGCGGCAACACGATTAACAGGTCGGCGATTCGAATCTCTTCCAGCTTCACGTCCGCGACGCCATCCGTACCTCGACGGTGCGCGACACCCGGCATTCGCCGCGCCAGTGCGTCCAGCACCGACGATGCCCGAGCCGTTGCAAACTCCTCCAGTGCCGCGCCGCCTGAAAGCATCAGCACCACGATGGCCGCCACCAAGTACTGCCCCAGCGCCACCGCGGTGAGAATCGAGATTCCCGCAAGCAGATCCGATCCGAATTCCCGCTTGACAAGTTTTTTTGCCAGATCGAAAACCAGCGGTGTTGCGCCAACCAGCAGCGCCACAACCAAGGGAGCCAGTGCAACTCGCTGAGGCGCATGTGTCCCGTAGCGCAGCACTAGATGCAACGCGATGGCAACAATCGTGATCCCCGCAATGTAGGTCTCTTTGGGAAGCCTGGAAAGAGTCGCGCGAGCCGCCGCCATTGTCCGTATCTTACAGGAAATATCAAGCCGGGAATACGACCACCGTCCGCGCAGAGGGAGTTCCCGTAGAGATGTCTGGTAAACAGACCACATATCCACTTCAAGTCGCCTTTAGAATGGTTCCCCATAGTTAGTGCCGGGCATCGTCGCGTATTTGTTGACGGAGCTTCGCCGAATCACAAAGCACGCCCGACATTGCCAAGCAACGCCACGCCCTCCATTTGACGTCCGGCTGGAACCGCATTAAGCTGCGCCGGGCAATCGCAAAATGCCGAAGCATCTCCCTCCCCGCTACTCCGAAATTGGCTGCCGGATTCCTAAGGAATATTTCTGGCTGATCGGCTGGGGAGAGAGCGATGTTGGAATCGAGACCGGATCGTACGACGCAGCCCTGCACATGGCCGGCATCGAGAATTACAATGTGATGCTGTATACCTCGGTGTTGCCGCCGGAGGCGGTCGAGCTCCCACATTTGCCTGATATCCACCACGGCTCGGTGCTCGAGGGAATCATCGCTGTCCAGCATACCGATAAGCCGGGAACACGTGTCACCGCCGGTGTGCTTTTGGCCAAGGTCTATCGCAATGCAGATGGCTCTCACCTGGGAGGCTTTGCCTGCGAGTATGCCGGCAACGGATCGGTCGAAGAAGCGGAAGCCAATCTCCGGGCAGCGATGCAGCAGCTTTTTGCACGGCGTTATAAGACAAGGTTCTACAAACTCGAGTTTGGGAAATTGGTCGTTCGGACCTACACGCCGGAAAAACCGTTCGGGACGATTCTTGTTGGCATCGGCTTCGCCAGTTACCTTGTGCCGATATTAAAATCCGAAGTGGAGGTAACACCTTCCCACAAAGACAAGTCGCACGTGAAATATACGACGAGATGAATAAGCCAGCATCGAGTCTCCTTTTGCAGCCAGAAGACCCGTAGATTGAAGATAATACTATGCATATAGCACCATAAAAGCCCCGATAAGGGCGAGGTTGGTGGTTCAAGTCCACCCAGGCCCACCATCAAATCGCCAAGACGCCGATGATAGCGCTGGAGGCTGAATCTGGTTAGAATGAGCCTATGCAAAACTGGCGTGAGCGAATCAGTGTAAACCCGGCCGTCTGCCACGGCCGAGCGTGTGTCCGCGGAACTCGTGTCTTGGTATCCGTCATAGTGGACAACGTTGCGGCAGGTGTACCACGCGAAGAGATATTGCGGAACTACGCAGCACTGACGGACCCAGATATCGATGCGGCATTGGCGTATGCGGCTGAGTTGACGCGCGAGGGCACCGTGGATTTGCCGCTGGAAATCAAAGCTTGAAGTTCAAAGTCGACGAGAATCTTCCAACAGAATGCGCGTCGATCCTTCGTGGGGCGGGTTTCGAAGCCGATACGGTCTCCGACGAGAAACTCTCGGGTGCCAGCGATTCGGTGCTCTCCGAGCGTTGCCGCGCGGAAGATCGCGTGCTGATGACGTTGGACTTGGATTTCGCGAATGTCCAAGCGTACCCTCCAAAATCCCATCCAGGAATCGTGGTCTTTCGTTCTAAGTCCCAAGACAAGCCAACGCTTGTTGCTCTTTTGAAGCGCCTCGTTCCCGTGTTGCTGCAACTCTCGCCAAAGCATCAGCTTTGGATTGTCGAGCCGGACCGCATCCGGTATCGCGAAGAATGACACTCCGAGACCAGGGACCGCAATACTGATAAGGGCGAGGTTGGTGGTTCAAGTCCACCCAGGCCCACCATTTATTTCAGTAGGTTACCGGGTGTTGTCGTCCCTAAAATCGCTGACGAGCAGGCGTAACGCTGGGGACAATGATGATCACTCCGGCATGCAACGGTTCCTGTCCGTGAGGAGCAAGAAAATCGGAGCGATTGTTGGTTACAAACGTGTACTCCTTTGCGCGGATTGTGGCTATCAGTTGCCAGTCCTTCGACCCCCCGAGACCGAGATAATTGACGTGACCTGCCGCGTGCGCTCCTTCAACCAAGGATGTGTGCAAGCATTCGTCGATCAAGAGCTTCACTGTCACCCCGCTAGAACGCGGCCATGCCGTGTAACGCGAATCGGTTTTCGTTTGGCCCAAGGGCGAGAAGCTGGGCGGCCGCGGCGCGGGAAGGCTTGGACGTACAGCGGAGCGAGTTCGACCTTCTCCCGATCCAGAGCTGGGTAGCCCGCGAGGATCTCTTCTGGTTTCGCTCCTTGGTTCAACATGTCAGCAATAAGTTCGACCGGGATGCGCGTCCCACGATAGACAGGCATGCCGCGCATAATCTCGGAGTCGGAAACAATCATGTCCTCTGCACGCTCAAGTTTTCTCAGGTCCACGTCGAGTTCCAGCCGGACTGACTTCACCTGAATTACCAGTGCTGAACCCTCCGTGAGAACGACAGCGTCAATTTCGGGAGACGACTCAATCTTCTTGGCAATCATGCGACGAGCGGCGATTGGCAAGAGCCGCACGCCCTCGGCTTCGAGGCGCAGATATAGCACTTGCTCCCTGCTGAGCATTCGTTGGATGGAACGGCCAGTGCGCAGACGGCGTGGTCGAATGAGGCGACGCTCGATAAGTTTATGGACGGCAGGAAGCGACAGATTCGCAACCGCCGAAGCCTGGGCCGGAGTATATTCCGTGGTGTTCATTTCATTATTCTACCCCAAGGGGGACAGAATTAACAGCATAGGATGGATTCGGTCTTTGGAGACGCAAACACAGCAAAATGCCCATCTGCTTTTGGGATACCTGTCATTATTGCGCGAAATGCCCGTAGAACTCGCCCTGATAAAGGGCGAGGTGGCTGGCTCAAGCCCACCCCCGGCCCACCATTTCTTTTCAGTAGGTTAACGGGCGTTGTCCCAAAACCTGAACCCACAATCCAACCCACACTTAACTGACTTCACTGCACCAACGGCGTAGCGACTCCCAGCACGGTGAGATATTCTCCTTGCGCTGCCAGAATCACCTTGAAGCGAATCACCAAACCGACTCCGAGACGCTGATTGTTTTGGTGATCGTCCACGGCATTGTTGAAAATTGGCGGCGGTTTGCTAAACGCCAATACACCACTTCGCTATCTGATGCAAACTTAACTAAATTCCTTTGCCAGCCATCAGATAGCAGCATTTCAGTTTTTGTAGTTCGCTAATTTTGGCCTGTTCTGCGCCAATTTTAGTGACAGTTTGGTGACGGTTGAGTTTTTTGGGCTACAACTTCAGCGTGGCCGTATGGGTGGGCTACATCGCGCTCTTCGGAATTGCCGTGGAAACCGGCGTCGTTATGGTCGTCTATCTCCACGAGTCGCTCGACAAACGTCTCGCTTCGGGCGTCCCGCTCAAGCACGAAGATAGGCAATGTGTTTATTACAGGAGGAAATGGGGCACCCGGAACCTGGGAAATCAGCAATTCTTCCGGAGGGTTGGTTTCGCAAGGTTCGCTTCCCAGCACGCGCGACTCTGGCCATACAACTACCCACTTTTAGTTAGGTTGTTTTACTTAGAAGGGACAGTCTAAAGAATGCTTCTCAGCTACCGTTCGGAGGACGAAGCACAAACGCGATATAGATCGTTGAAGATATGGGGCTCCCGTGGAACTCGGCGGCTTGAAATTTCCATCTCTTCAATCCCTCAACGCACGCTTCGGTAAGAGCAGGTACATCGCGGACAGCTACCACCTTTTCCACCGCGCCGTCGGTATCGATCGTAGCTTTTAAGATAACCGTTCCAGTTGTTTGGCTATTGACTGGATAACGAACGAAAGCTGCCTCCGTAACTTTAATCGGCTCGGGTTCAACCGACGAAGCCGACCGCGTTTCCGTGTCAGCGCCTGCCCCAAGAGCAGTTTCGTAGGGGTAGGTGGCTACTGAGTTGAATAGAACAGCCACAGTAGTGCGGGACCGAATGGGATTTCGATCCAGCAAGGCCGGTTTGAACTGCCATCCCTTTACAGCATTGGCAGCTGCCTCAGTCAGTGTCTGTATTTGACGGACCGCGTGTACATCTTGTAGTAAGCCCTTTTCATCGACGGTCAGCTCGAGCACGACGGTGCCAACAGCGACACTCGGTGGTGGATACTTAATGTCCTCCGCTGAAAGGACCGCGACCGGTTCGAAGTGAGGATATTGACTCAGGTTTGCCGACGGGCTCCCCGCAAACAGAAATTCCATGCACAGCGTCGCTACCGTAGCCGATACGAGCCGATACATTTTTGGTGTCCTCTGAATACAGTCACTAGCAGCTATTGCAAGGTAAAGGTGCCGGTGCCGAAGTCACCAGCACATGCTATAGCCGAGGAGCCTACCTGATAGTAGGCGCTATAAGTATTGGAACCTACCGGCAATCCGACAATAGTGACGTCTTTTGTCGTGTCGGTAAGCGTGAACGCCCCGCCGATGGCCATGCCTTGCGAGAAATCAAGAGTGACGTAACAAGGTGAATTGGTGACTGCGGCCGAGCCCGTCAATGTTGAATTCTGACCTTCCGCGATCTGCGCGGAAATCGTGGGAGCGGTTTGCAAGGGATTAGGGGTGGAATTCACGGAGCCGTTGTAGGTGCCGGTTAACGAACCACTTTGCGTTGCCGTCCAAGTTCCGGCGTCGCCCTGGGAATCCGTGTATGTTCCGCTGAGGGTTGTGCCGCTGACCGTTCCGGTAAGGGTAACCGTATCGGTGCCACTCTGATTGGTAAACACGAGTGTAATCTGCAGGTTGTTTCCGTTGACGGTCCCGGTCAACGTGTAGGTAGTCGCCGGGGGATTATCGCCAGTGCAATTTGCCGGGGTGTTTCCTGGGCAGACCAGTGTGTTTGGGCTCGCGGAAAACGAACTGCTGCCTTGCATAGCGAGGTTCGCATACACGTTGATGACGCCATTGCCCTTGTTGGATGTGGCCACGGCTGAGTACGGTCCGGAAATCACTGCGTTTTGCACATTTCCACCCGTACCGCCTGCATTCTTCACTCCTGAACAGCCCGCGGACAAAAAA
>Ga0210394_10000813_pt1 | contig 57372 bp, 53 predicted proteins | sample IncBWC12MmetaG_FD_160121 | JGI IMG/M metagenome (GOLD analysis project Ga0210394, IMG submission 160121) | Forest soil microbial communities from Barre Woods Harvard Forest LTER site, Petersham, Massachusetts, United States - Inc-BW-C-12-M | ecosystem: Environmental > Terrestrial > Soil >...
GACCGCGTGGCGGGGGCTAATTCGCTCCGCTAAAGCGGCGCGATCCACCGGCTAAATCCAACGATTGTTGCCTGTGCCACTTTTGGCGGAAGGTGCTTCCCCACCTTCCGCCAGAATTTTTCGTGGGCGTGGCACGTGGTCGCCGCTAATTATCCGATGTAACGCGGCAATGCGCCGCTCATTTCAGGATGTCGGCGTGTTCGCCTTCACGCCGACTAAAGCGGGCACGGTGCTTCGGTCATGTCGCACCGTGGCAGCCGCTTCTATATTGGGGCAACTCTCTGTTCGAGCCACGCGACAACCTCGTCGAAGCTCATACGATGCTCGACAAGGGCTAAGATCATGGCCTCTATATCGATGTTGAGTTGTTCATCGCTCTCTGCGCGGAGGTCGTAACCGCTCCGGCGAAGCAGCAAGTTCATCATAAACAGGGCGGTGCGTTTGTTGCCGTCGACGAAGCCGTGGTGACATGCAAGCGATTCAACGAGCGCGGCGGTCTTCCTCGCGATGTAACGATAATAGCCGCTGTATGGCCTTCCGATCGCTGCCTCAAGTCTCTCGCGATGAAGGATTCCGCGCCGCCCCCCAAAGCTCAAAGCAAAATCGTGGGCGACCAAAACCTCGTCAAGTCGAACGCGGTAGTGGGCCCTATTTTTTGGCAAGATTCTTCAACGCTGGCGCAAATACCGTCGACGTGACCGAAATTATCGTGTTCGACAACTCGCTTGTGCCATTGGACTTGCTGAGAGCCTTGGCGCGTTGGCTGTGTACGAGATATTCATTGAGCGATCCTGCTCCCGTGCTGCTGAGGATGCTGCTCAGCTTCGCGTCGCTGCGATAACCTCTGGCGAAGTCACTCCCATACACCTTGCGTAAGGCGCCAACAGTCGTGTCTCTGCGCTTATGGCGAATTTCGGCGCCTGGGTCGCGGTGCCGGTCATCGAGCCTACTAATGTATCTCTTGGGCATGGCGGTAAATCTAATCGGCAATGCCTTTTGGATCAACGGCAGCGCGTGACGCCTTGGGTCCGCCCAACAATAGATCAGGAAGCTTAACGATGTTGGCCGCGATGCGCCGCGCCTCATTCCGCTACGTCGTAACGCGCCATGGCGCGGGTCCGCGAGGCCAAAGCTGTAGCTCCGAAGGCATTGTCTCGCCTTTCGCCACAAGCATCGCACCGGAAAAGGCCACGCAAGGGCCGTCTGTGCGCGTTTCTCTCGAAGATATGGGCCGATTAGCAAAGACGCACCACGGCGTCGCTGTGGTTTGCTGGACATCAGTACAGCGATGGTTCGGGGGAATGGCGCTTAAATCACTGTGATTTTAATGGGTATCCGTAGCAGGTGCTTCCCCACCTTCCGCCAGAATTTATTTGACTTGCGGTCATTGCGCCGGGCGATTTAGCCCCAGTGCCGCGATGATCGGCGACCATTTGGCGGTATCCGATTTGATCTGCGCGGTGAAGTCGGCCGGCGTGCCGCCGAGCGGATCGATGGTGAGCTTGGCCAAGGCGTCTAAGAGTTGCGGCTTCTTAAGACCGTCGTTGATCGTCGCGTTGAGCTTGGCGATGATCGGCGGCGGCGTATGCGCCGGCGCCAACAGCCCGGTCCAAGCGGTGGTGACGAAATTCGGATAGCCGCTTTCGACCATCGTCGGCACGTCCGGCAATTGCGCGATGCGCTTTCGCGTCGTGACGGCAAGCGCGCGCAATTTGCCGGCCTTGATCAGCGGCAACAAGACAGTCGTGCTTTCGAACGTCATTTGCACGTTCCCGGCGACCAGGTCGTTGATCGAGGGACCGCCGCCCTTGTAGGGCACGTGCACGATGTTGATGCCGGCCTGGGCCTTGAACATTTCGCCAATCAGGTGCGGTAACACGCCGATGCCGCCGGAGGAGAAGTTCACCTTGCCGGGATTGGCCTTGGCGTAGGCGACAAGCTCGGCCACGGTATTGGCCGGCACCGCCGGATTGACCACCAGGACGTTGGACGTCGCCGCAACGAGCGCGATCGGATCGTAGTCGGTGAGCGGATTATAGCCCGCATCCGGATGCAACAGCGGCGCCATGACCAATCCGCTCGCGCTCGAATAGAGCAGCGTATAGCCGTCGGGCGTCGCCTCCGCCGCATCCTTTGAGCCGATCGTGTTGCCGGCGCCGCCGCGGTTTTCGATGACGAAAGCCTGGCCGAGCGCCGTCTGCAGATAATTTGCGGTGATCCGCGCCATGACGTCGACCGGGCCGCCCGGCGGCGTCGGTACGATGATTTTGACCGGCCGGCTGGGATAATCCTGTCCTTGCGTTTGCGCCTGCGCCGGGCCCGCGGGAATGCCCATCGCCAACAGGGTGGCAAGCAGGGCGACTGGCATCACCCGCAATATGATCGGCAAAAGCTGTATTGCACGCCCTCGGATCACCCGGCTCACCCTTTTGCCTCGTTCTGCCGCGGGAAGTGGACTAATCTAGCTGGATGCTAGGCAATTTGACCACTGCACACCGCCTTGACCCTCCCCTTGCGCGTGTCTAAGAGCCGCACGGGCCGCATCATGATTGTACTGATCGACAACTATGACAGCTTCACCTTCAACCTGGTGCACTATCTCGGTGAACTGGGGGCGGAAGTTGAAGTGCATCGCAACGACAAGGTGACGAGCGCCGCGGTGCTTGCCGCCGACCCCGATGCCATCGTGCTGTCGCCCGGCCCGTGCACGCCGAAAGAGGCCGGCATCTGCCTCGATCTCATCGCGCAGGCGGCCTCGACCATTCCGATCCTCGGCGTTTGCCTCGGTCACCAGGCGATCGGCGATGCCTTCGGCGGCAAGGTGGTGCGCGCGCCGGTGCCGGTGCACGGCAAGCTGTCGGAAATCAGGCATCAGGGCGCTGGAATTTTTCGCGGCATCAACGGCCCGTTCAAGGCGACGCGCTACCATTCGCTCGTGGTCGAGCGCGCCAGCATGCCGCGCGAATTGACTGTGACCGCGGAGACCAACGGCGGCCTCGTCATGGGGCTTGCGCATAGGCGACTGCCGACGCACGGCGTGCAATTCCATCCCGAAAGCATTGCGTCCGATCACGGCCACCTGATGCTGAAAAATTTTCTCGACATCGCAGCAGCTTGGAATGCATCGACCGGACGGCACAGCGCCGCGCCGCCCGCGGCGGCGCGGAAGACGCCGGCGCGCGTCAATTGAGGGCTGTACCGTGACCGTGGAGTTCAGGGCGCTCATCGGCAAGGTCGCGACCGGCGCCGCGCTCGGCCGCGAGGAAGCCGCCACTGCGTTCGAACAGATGATGGCGGGCGAAGCGACGCCGTCGCAAATGGGCGCGCTGCTGATGGCGTTGCGCGTGCGCGGCGAGACCGTCGACGAGATCACCGGCGCCGTCACCACGATGCGCTCGAAGATGCTGCGCGTCGAGGCGCCGCCCGACGCCATCGACGTGGTCGGCACCGGCGGCGACGCCTCCGGCTCGTTCAACATTTCGACCTGCGCCGCGCTTATCGTCGCCGGCGCCGGCGTGCCGGTCGCCAAGCATGGCAACCGCGCGCTGTCGTCGCGCTCCGGCGCGGCCGACGTGCTGGCGGCTTTGGGCGTCAATATCGATCTGAACCCCGAGCAGATCGGCCATTGCATTCGCGAGGCCGGAATCGGCTTCATGTTCGCGCCGGCGCATCATCCGGCGATGAAGAATGTCGGGCCGACCCGCGTCGAGCTTGGCACGCGCACCATCTTCAACCTGCTCGGCCCGTTGTCGAACCCAGCCGGCGTGCGCCGCCTGATGGTTGGCGTCTTTTCGCGGCAATGGACCGAGCCGCTGGCGCAGGTGCTCAAAAACCTCGGCGCCGAGCGCGCCTGGGTGGTGCACGGCTCCGACGGGCTCGACGAGGTGACGACGTCCGGTCCGACCAGCGTCACGGCGCTCGAAGACGGCGTCATCCTAGTTTCGAGATCTCGCCGGAAGAAGTCGGCTTGCGCAAGGTCAAGCCGGAGGAACTGCGCGGCGGCGATGCGCCGAGCAATGCCAGGGCGGTGCAGGAGGTCTTGGAAGGCAAAGCGACGGCGTTCCGCGACGTCGCATTGCTCAATGCCGCCGCCGCCCTTGTCGTCGCCGGCAAAGCGAAAAATCTCAAAGCCGGTTTCGATCTCGCCGCCCATTCGGTGGATTCCGGCGAGGCCGAAGGCCGGCTCGATCGGCTGATCGTGGTTTCCAACGATGGCTGACATCCTGGCAAAGATCGCGGCCTATAAGCGCGAGGAGATCGTGGCGGCCAAGCGCGGCCGCTCACTGTCCGCGCTCGAGCAAGACGCCAAGGCCGCAAGCGCGCCGCGCGGCTTTCTGCGCGCTATCGAACGGCGTCGCGCCGCGGGCGATTATGCGCTCATCGCCGAGATCAAGAAGGCGAGCCCGTCGAAAGGCCTGATCCGCGCAGACTTCGATCCGGCGACCCTTGCGGCGGCCTACCAGGCCGGCGGCGCGACCTGCCTTTCGGTCTTGACCGACACGCCCTCGTTCCAGGGCTCGCTGGCACAGCTTCGCCTCGCTCGCGAGGCGTGTGCACTGCCGGTGCTGCGCAAGGATTTCATGTACGACACCTACCAGGTGACGGAGGCCCGCGCTTGCGGCGCCGATTGCATCCTTATCATCATGGCCGCGGTCGATGACGCCTGCGCCGCGGAGCTCGAAAACGCGGCCTTCGCGCTCGGCATGGACGCCCTGGTAGAAGTTCACAATGACAATGAGTTAGAGCGGGCGCTTCGCCTGAAATCGAAACTTATCGGCATCAATAATCGGGACCTCAGGACGTTCAAGACCACGCTCGCCACTTGCGAGCGGCTGGCGCGCCTCATTCCGGCCGGACGCATCATTGTCGGCGAGAGTGGCATCTTCGCGCCGGACGATCTGGCGCGGCTCGCCAAGGCCGGCATCTCAACGTTTCTTGTCGGCGAAAGCCTGATGCGGCAGAAGGACGTCACCGCCGCAACGCGCGCGCTATTGCGTCGCGATTCATCAGTACAGCCAAGCATAGCCGTTTGATCGGCTAGCTTCTCATCATTTCCTGGTCGGCGTTGAGGACCGCGTCGGGGTGGCAGTCTCTATTGGCTTGAACGTCGGCCTAGGAGTGGGCGTGGGGGGTGGCGGCGGCGGTGGCATCTGTTCACCATGCGACTTGTCGCTCGGACCAACGGATTTATTGCTGTCTTTCTCGTCGCCCATGACATCTCTCCGAAGTTGTAGCAGCGTGAGCAGAAGGCGCTCTTCGCCGAACCGATTATGTGCAAAGATAGAAGCTTCAAGAATAGCAACCATAGGTATGTTTGCTGGCCGGTGCAACACGCATCGGCATTAGCGGCCGAGTTGAAAGTCAAAGATCAAAGGGCAAAACGTGAGACGATCGCCGAAATTGACACATCTGGCCGAAGGTGGCGAAGCCCGCATGGTGGATGTTTCGTCGAAAGCCGTGACGGAGCGTATCGCCGTGGCCGAGGGCCGTGTGGTCATGCAGCCGAAGACGCTCGCACTGGTGCGCAAGGGTAACGCCAAGAAGGGCGACGTCCTCGGCGCCGCGCGTATCGCCGGCATTCAGGCCGCCAAGCGCACCCACGAACTGATCCCGCTCTGTCATCCGCTTCCCATTTCCCAGATCGAGATCGAGATCGCGACCGATGCCAAGCTGCCGGGCGTTGTCGTGAGGGCGCGGGTGAAGGTCGCGGGCAAGACCGGGGTCGAAATGGAGGCGCTGACTGCGGTATCGGTCGCCTGCCTGACCATCTATGACATGGTGAAGGCGGTCGAACGCGGCATGCGCATCGAAGGCATCCGGGTCATCGAAAAGCGCGGCGGCCGCTCCGGCCACTACCGCGCAAAAGAATAATACGGGAGTGATGCCGTGGCGTTGATTTCGGTCGCGCAGGCGCTTGAACAGGTGCTCGCACACGCAAGCCCGCTGCCACCCGAAGAGGTCGCGCTCACCGAAGCGAACGGCTGCGTGCTGGCCTATGATCTGAAAGCGCTGCGTACCCAGCCGCCGGCGGACGTTTCCGCCATGGACGGCTATGCCGTGCGCGCGGCCGACCTGGCCAATGCGCCGGTGCGGCTGAAGGTCATCGGCGAGGTCGCCGCCGGCCGGCCCTTCACCGCCACAGTCGGTGCAGGACAAGCGGCGCGCATTTTCACCGGCGGATTTGTGCCTGACGGGGCGGATACGATCGTCATTCAGGAAGTGACCACCCGCGACGGCGATAGCGTCGAGGTGCGGAAATCCACGACCAAAGGCCGCAACGTGCGCCCGAAGGGCTTGGACTTTCGCTCAGGCGAAGTGCTGTTCGTCAAGGGTCACCGGTTTACCGCGCGCGATCTCGCGCTTGCCGCGGGCATGAATCACCCGCTGGTGCCGGTCTATCGCCGGCCGAAAATTGCCCTGTTCGGGACCGGCGACGAGCTGGTGCCGCCGGGCCGCAAACCGGGGCCGGGGCAGATCGTCTATTCGAACGGCTACTCGCTCGCCGCGCTCGCGCGCGCGGAGGGCGCCGAGGTGACAGATCTCGGTGTCGTCCACGATACGCTGCAGGCGACCGTCACCGCTATCCGCGACGCGCGCGAGCTGCCTGCAGATATTCTGGTGACCACCGGCGGGGCCTCGGTCGGCGAATACGATCTCGTGCAACAGGGCTTTGCCAAGGAGGGCATGGATCTCTCCTTCTGGAAAGTCGCGATGCGGCCCGGCCGGCCGCTGATGCATGGCCGGCTCGGCGCCATGCACGTGCTCGGCCTGCCCGGCAATCCGGTCTCATCCTATGTCTGCGCGTTCCTGTTTCTGGTGCCGCTCATCCGCCGTATGAGCGGACGAACCGATCTCGCTCTACCGACCGAATCGGCGGTGCTCGGCATCGACATCGCCGCAAACGACGAGCGCGCCGATTACCTGCGCGCGACGCTCAAGGCCGGTCCTGAGGGTCCTGTGGCGACACCATTCCCGGTGCAGGACAGTTCGATGATGGCGCCGCTGGCGAAGGCGAATTGTCTCGTTATTCGCGATCCTTACGCCCCCGCGGCGAAAGCCGGCGGCCGCTGCACGATCGTTAAATTCGAGCGTTAAGCGGCGGTTTGGCCGGCCGCTCGTTTTCTTCACTTCAAATTAAATGGCGACGTTACACTTGGCGGCCCCACGCCCCAGGTCTATGGTTTATATGAGGGCTGATTCGTGAACAGTCCGTGCACGATCCCGGAATCGGCCTCGCCGCTGGCGGGCGACCCGCGCGCCCCGGTTAACGGGCTGCTGTCGGCTCATAAACACTTCCGCCAGCTAGGCGCGATGCTTGGCTGGGGGCCAAAACTGAGGATTGGGATGCTTTGGGCCTTCCTCGATGAAAGCGGCCAATACGCGAACGGGAAACTGGTCCGATTGACCGTAGGTGGCTGCATCGCGCCTTTCGACGTTTGGGAAGCCCTGTCGATGTATTGGGCGGAGGCTATCGGCAAAATGGGCCTTTCCATGTTCCACATGACCGATTTTGAGGCGCGGGTGCCTCCCTATCGGGATTGGACGGATACTCAGCGAAAAGACCGGCTCAATGCGCTGCTCAATCTAATCGGCGATGGCAAGCCGGTATGCTGGAGCGCCACGAACATCCACAGACAAAACGACACGAACGAGACGATGTACGAACGTTGCGCCCAAGATGCACTTTTAAATCTCGGGCTTTATGAAGACGAACTGGCCGTCGTCTTTGCTCAACATCCTGAATATCGCCGCCATAATCAATTTCTCAGCGTGCTGGTGAAAAACGGCATCGGGCACAACATCAAAACCCTGACTGTGGCAAATCCTCAGTCCCTCTGCCCGCTTCAAGCCGCTGATATTGTCGCCTACGAAATCCGTTGCGAGGAACGCCTTGAGCGCCCGCGGCGCTATCCGCTTCTGCGGCTGATGGATCTTGGATGCACGTTTAAGTTCGGGATGTCGGCGAATTAGATTTGCGCGGAGGAACGATCTTCTTGAACGCACGCTCTAAAGCCGTGTCGTCGGTATCTGCGCCGACTTCCTCGGCGGTTTCGATGAACCGCTTCGATTGCGCTGGATCGTCGGGTTTTGGTGCTGGTTTACGGCCCATATCGCTATAATATCATCTCGGCGCGACCAAAGGAATGGCAAAAGAGGACGCGATGACAACGATTTATGCCGTCTTTCTTTGCACCATGATTGGCGGCCGGGAAATCTGTTCGCCAGTCCCAATGCCAAACGTACCTGAGCCAACAACGGAAGCTCAATGCGAAATCTACAAACATGCAGCAGAAAGCAGCATAGATGATCCTGAACGTTATAAGGTAACCTGCATGAAAAAGACAGTGCCGTCGTCAATGGTAGAATCGCCTTGGGAGCCGGTGCGGTAAAATAGAAACGGCCCGCGGTGCCAGCCGGGGCCGTGTAGCGATGTCTGCGATTCCGTTCGCGCCAACAATATACGCGCAACGGAGGCTCTTGTCATGTCCATTCAAAGCGATTTTACAGGCGGGCTGCCGCTTCCCCTTCGGCAATTCGTCGAATGGCACCAGTCGCAAATTGATAGCCGTCGATCACAACGTCGCCCGCTTCGGGCAATTGCTCTAGGTGTGCGAGTCCTAACTGCGAAGCTGTATTCAATTGCTCAAGCAATTCCTTTGGTGCGGGATGGGTTTTTGCGACCGCCTGACAAAACATCAGCAACGCATGGACCTCTCCCGTCAAAAACAAAATCGAATGAGTCGCGCGCTCGGGTGGCATAATCATCTGTTCGCTCCTAGTTCGGTTGGCACCTACTAGGATAGCGACGGCGGGGGCGGGCGTCATTGCCCGCCCCCGCTATCAAACGGCAATCGCAACTGGCGCGGATCGTACAGATACCAATGGCGCTTGCGGTATCGTTCGTACTGCTCGCCCTTGGCGTTGCGCTCAGTGAGTTGTTTCGTAGGTGAGGCGACGGCCCTTGGCTCCGGCGAGCACGCGAGAGGCGCGGGCCACGTCGTTCACGCCAAGCTTTTCGCGGTTGCTGTAGCGGAAATCGAACTCACTCAAATAGCGATGCAAATGGGCTTCGCTGACGTGCTGGTAAACGCCGTACATGCCGCGTTTCAGGATCGAGAAAAACCCTTCGACCGTATTGGTGTGAATGTTGCCGCGCACATATTCGTCCTTGCTGTGGGTGACGGTGCCGTGTGAGGCAAAATTCCAACCGATGCCAACGAAGGACCGCTCTTCGTCGGTCATGAAGTGGCTTTTCCGTGAGGCGTGCTGATCGAGAACCGCATGAAGATTTTCGCCGCGCACGTTTGGCATGTGGAAAGATCGCGCGGTGCCGGCCCGCTCGACCAGCGAGAACACCGGGTTCATGTGGCTCGCCCCACGGCGCACCTTGGTTCCGGGCTTACGGCCGACGAAGGTCAAATCGGCCTCCAAGGTCTTTCCTTGACCGCCCATCGGGGTAGCGGTGCCCGCTGGCTTCATAATTTCGCGGATGCGATGCATGAGGAACCACGCGGTTTTCATGCTGCAATTGAACGCCCGCTGGATTTGACGGGTGCTGATGCCCTTCTTGCTGGCGGTAATCAGTTGGATGGCTTGCAGCCATAGGTGCAGCGGGAAATGGCTGTCCTCGAAAATCGACCCGATCCGCACGGTGAAGGTCTTCCGGCAGGCGTAACATTTGCGCAAGCCCGGACGGCTACTCTTGCCGGTCAGGCGGCCGATTCGCTTGTCGTCGCAGTTGCCGCAATGGGGGCAAACCGGGCCTTCCGGCCACAAATGGGCTTCGACATAGGCAAAAGCGGCCTCTTCGTTGTGGAAATGGGGGGCGGCTAAAACGGGGTGGGCCATGACGAAATCTCCTATGGCCACAATACTATGCCTAGTCTATGGGGTTGTCAAGTGTAACGTCGCCAATTAAATGGTTGCAGAACACATATGGAACGGATAGTGTCCGTTCATGATTTGTTTCGACCGGAAGCCGCCCCACCTCGGGAACTTCCGGATCAGGGAGGAACCGCCGAATGTTGACGCGCAAGCAGGCCGAGCTGTTGCGGTTTATCCATGAGCGCCTCAAGGAAGCCGGCGTTCCGCCTTCCTTCGACGAGATGAAAGATGCGCTCGACTTGCGGTCGAAGTCCGGCATCCATCGGCTCATTACCGCGCTCGAGGAGCGCGGCTTCATCCGCCGCCTGCCGAACCGGGCGCGCGCCATCGAAGTGATCAAGCTGCCGGAATCGATGGCCCAGGGCGTCGTCTCGGGCCGTTCGCGCGGTTTCACCCCGAGCGTGATCGAAGGCAATCTCGGCCGCGTGCGCACGGCGTCCGAGGACGACGGCGGCCGCCCGGTCGCCGTTCCGGTGATGGGCCGCATCGCCGCCGGCACCCCGATCGAAGCCATCCAAACCCGCAGCCATACCATCAACATGCCGCCCGATCTTCTCACCACGGGGGAACACTTTGCATTGGAAGTGCGCGGCGACTCGATGATTGAAGCCGGTATCCTCGACGGCGACATGGCGCTGCTTAAACGCACCGACGCGGCCGACACCGGCGACATCGTGGTCGCGCTGATCGACGACGAGGAAGCCACCCTCAAACGGTTCCGCCGGCGCGGCGCGTCGATCGCGCTCGAACCCGCCAATACCGCCTACGAGGTGCGCATCCTGCCGCCCAACCGCGTGCGCATTCAGGGCAAGCTCGTCGGGCTGTTCCGGAGGTATTGAGCCGTCATTCCGGGGCGCGCCAAAGGCGCGAGCCCGGAATCTATATTCACAAGTCAGCCAGAATGATCGCCGCGCATCGCCTACAGGAATCGTGATTATGGATTCCGGGCTCCTCGCTGCGCTCGGCCCCGGAATGACGAGCGCTATTGATCCGCTTCGATATCGTCCTGTCGCGGCGTCGCATCGCGCGGCGGCGAGTGGTACGGCGCCGCAACGCTCGCATCCGTGACGTCGGTTTCTTGTCGCTGCGGCGGCGCCGGCGCCCATGGCCGATCGAAATTCTTCGGCCGCGTCGAATCCATGACAAAGCCCGAGCCGCTCCAACGCAGCGCCAGCGCGCCGCGGTCGTACCACGTGCGGCGTCCAATCACCTTGGCCGCGCAATCGGGCGGCGGGTCGTTATGCACCGCGACGATGAGCGCCGCGCGCCGGCAATCGTCCTCGAAGGCATCGGGCTCGACCGCATAGGCGACGAGGCCGCCGTCGGCGAGCTTGCCGATGCAGCCGGACGGGTCGCAGGAAATTCCCCGCCCGAGACTGCGATCGTGGGCATCGCGGCCGTCGGCATCGGCGGCGAGCCAGTCCTCGACCGCGAAGTCGTCGCGGCCCACATGCAGCACGGCGAGCCGCCCGTCGCCCCCGCGTAGCGCCGCGGTCTGGCCGTCGGCCGACACCAACAGATCGGGCCGCGGCGTCGTCACCGCCCACAGGATTGCGGCAACCGCGACGAGCGCGCCACTCAAGCGCAGGGGTGTGCGCAACAGGCACAGCAGCAGCAGGCCTGCGCTGCCCAACAACAGCGGGCCGGCACCGAAGGTGTGGATGCGGCCGACGGCGCCGGGCAGCTGCGCCACCCACAGCACGACGGCGATGATCCAGTCGATGCCCTCCCCCATCAGCCGCCAGAACACCGCATCGAGTCCGAGCGGCAAGGTCAGCACGCCGAGAACGCCCATCGGCATGATCCAGGCGGAGACCACCGGCATGGCCAGAAGATTGGCGAGCACGCCATACGGCGCCAGGCGATAGAAATTGTAGGCGGCGTAGGGCGTGGTGGCGAGACCGGCGACCAGCGAGGTAAAGGCGATCGCCGCGAACTCGCGTCCGCCCCATAGCGCCATGCGCGCGCCGAACGCGGTGTCGGCCTTGGCGTGCCACGGCAGCCCGTATTGATAGGCGGCGATCAGAGCAAGCGTCGCCGCAAACGACAGCTGGAAGCTCGGCGTCAGGAGCGCCTGCGGCGCCAAAGTCAGGATCGCCAGCGCGGCGAAGCTCAGCGTGCGGAACGTCAGCGCGGGCCGGTCGAGCAACACGCCGACAAGCACGACCGCGACCATGACGAAGGCGCGCTGGGTGGCGACGCCGGTGCCGGAGAGCACCAGATAGAAGGTCGCGGCGGCCAGTGCGCCGGCGGCGGCCCATTTTTTGATCGGCCGCCGGCTCGCCAGCGACGGAATCAAGGCGAGGCCGCCGCGCACGAAGAAGAACATCAGCCCGGTCACCACCGCCATGTGAAAGCCGGCGATCGCCAGCACATGAGCGAGGCTGGAGACGTAGAACGCGTCCTTGACCGCCGGCGTAACGGTGCCGCGCTTGCCGGTGATCAGCGCCGAGGCGATTGCGCCCTCGTCGCCGGGAATGACGGCGCGGATGCGCTTGTCGATGGCGTCGCGCATGCCCTCGACGGCCGCGGCGTAACGCAGCCAGGCGCCGGGTTTGACCGGCGGCGCCTCGCTGTTGATCCGGCCGAGCACGTAGCCGGAGGCGCCGATGCGCGAAAAATACATGTCGCGGGCGAAATCGTAGCCGCCCGGCCGCAGCGGCGCGAGCGGCGGCAACAGGTCGGCCTTAAACGCGACGAACGACCCGACCGCCGGCGCCGTGCCGGTGCGCACGGTGACGCGCACGCGCTGCGGCACCGGATCGAGGCGGCGGCCTTCGATCGTTTGCGCGTGCACGACGATGCGGTCGTTGCGCTCGCGCTCTTCGCGGGACTCGACGAAGCCGCTCACGGCGACGTTCCAGGTCGCGCGGCGGAGCACCGGATGGGCGATCCACGCGGTGTGCAGCGTCGCCACGGCAAAGCCGGCCGCTGCCGCGGCAAAGGTCAGCGCCGAAGGAAAGCCGAACCTGCTGCGCCGCGCCGCAAACGCGATTGCCGCAGCAAATGCGGCGAGCGCAAGCGCCGCCCACCAGGCCGGTTCGCGCTCGGCGGTGAAGTAAAGAACGACGCCCGTGCCATAGGCGACCGCGAACCACGGCAACAGGCGCCCGGCTCCGACCTCAAGCGCGGCCCAGTCGCGGATGCGGGCGGGGACGACGAATCCGGAGCCCGGCCATGGGATGCCGGACACGCGACGGATGCGGCCGCCCGGCCAGAAATCCGGCCAGGAATCCGGCCAACTCGACGCGCCAGTTCGCGCGCGGTTCTCGAACTTGTCGTCTTGTGCCACTGCGCGCCCCCAGCGCGCTAAACCGCCGCCCTGCCTTCTCCCCAAGCGAGGGAGGGCTAGGACGGGGAAATGCTACCGTCGCGTGCGCTTGGTGGCGAGGGCGGCTGTGCAAAAGTGCAGGACATCAACCGCCGCTTGAGACTTTCGCCCAGGTGTCGCGCAATCCGACGGTGCGGTTGAACACCAGCCGATCGGGCGTCGAGTCCGGGTCGATGCAGAAATAGCCCTGGCGCTCGAACTGTACTGTCGCTTGGGAATTTGTTCCGGCCAATGCCGGCTCGACACGCGCGTCGGCGATCACTTCTAGCGAATTCGGATTGATTTCGGCCGCGAAGTTGCCGACGTCGGGATCGGGTTTTGTGAACAGCGGATTGTAGAGACGTACTTCGGCGGGTAGCGAAGCTTCCGCCGACACCCAGTGCATCGTGGCTTTGACCTTGCGGCCGTCGGGCGCGTTGCCGCCTTTGGTCGCGGGATCGTAGCTGCAGCGCAATTCGATTATTTTGCCCGAGGGGTCCTTCCGTACTTCGTGACACGTGATGAAATAGGCATAGCGCAGGCGCACCTCGGTCCCGGGCGACAGCCGGAAGAATTTCTTCGGCGGATTCTCCATAAAGTCGTCGCGCTCGATGAAAAGTTCGCGGGAAAAGCGCACGCGGCGGGTCCCCGCGGCGGGATTTTCCGGATGATTGACGGCTTCGACCTCTTCAGCTTTCCCTTCCGGGTAATTCTCGATCACCACTTTGAGCGGACGCAACACCGCCATGCGGCGCTCGGCGGTTTTGTTGAGGTGCTCGCGGATCGAAAACTCCAGCATCCCCATGTCGACGACGCTGTTGGCCTTGGCGACGCCGATGCGCTTGACGAAATCGCGGATCGCCTCGGGCGGCACGCCGCGCCGCCGCAAACCCGCGAGCGTCGGCATGCGCGGATCGTCCCAGCCGGTGACATGGCCGCCGCGCACCAGCTCGGTGAGCACGCGCTTCGACAGCACCGTATGCGTGAGGTTAAGCCTTGCGAATTCGTACTGGTGCGGGTGCGAAGGGACCGGCAGATTTTGCAGGAACCAGTCGTAGAGCGGCCGGTGATCCTCGAATTCGAGCGTGCAAATCGAATGCGTGATGCCTTCGATCGCGTCGGACTGGCCGTGGGCGAAATCGTAGCTCGGATAAATGCACCACGCCGTGCCGGTGCGCGGATGCTCGGCATGAAGGATGCGGTAGAGGACGGGATCGCGCAAATTGATGTTGCCCGAGGCCATGTCGATCTTGGCGCGCAACACGCGCGCGCCGTTCGGAAACTCGCCTGCTCGCATGCGGCGGAGCAGCGCGAGATTTTCCTCAACGCTGCGGTCGCGGAACGGACTGTTCTTGCCCGGCTCGGTCAATGTGCCGCGCGCGGCGCGCATCTCGTCTTGGCTTTGATCGTCGACATAGGCTTTGCCGGCGCGGATCAGATGTTCCGCCCATGCGTAGAGCTGTTCGAAATAATCGGAGGCGTAATAGAGGTTTTTTCCCCAATCGAAGCCGAGCCAACGCACGTCCGCCTGGATGCCATCGATATATTCCTGCTCTTCCTTGGTCGGATTGGTGTCGTCGAAGCGCAGATTGCAGTGGCCGCCGAATTCCTCGGCGATGCCGAAGTTGAGGCAGATCGATTTGGCGTGGCCGATATGCAGATAGCCGTTCGGCTCGGGCGGAAAGCGCGTGACGACGCTTTTATGCCGCCCCGACGCCAGATCCGCGCGGACGATGTCGCGGATAAAATCCTCGCCCGCTTGCCGGGGAATCGTCTCCGCAACCGACATCGTTCGCTTCCTCTGACGGCGTACCGCTTAGCCCACAGCGCGCGCGAATCTAAGGCATAGGTCGTGACGGCCCCCCGATTGGACAAGTCGGCCCGCGAGGTCAAGTCCGGCGGTGATCGCTTGCTCCCACGGTAGACCAGGGCGCGGAGCGACTTGCCCGCGGGGCGGTGTGAAGCAACGCTATTGCTTAAAATGCATAAGCGCGATTGCGATATTCTGGATCGCGGCAACGCCGAGCGCGAGGTAATACGCCACGCGGTAAAATAAGCGAGAGAATCCTGCGTCAGAACGCTCGCTCTCGATCCTCAAGTAATCAAATTGGAAGGCAGGCATCGGCGCGAAGATGCCGTGCCACGTCTGTGTGTCCATGTTTCCGCGTTCAGCCTGACGCTGGGCGATCGTCCGGAAAGTAAAGGCCGTCCCTACAATGCCGGCAAGCAATAAGACGGTTGCGAGCGCGAGAGCGAGGTAGGAGAGAATCATGATTTTAGCGCCAAAATCGCCGATATTGTCCAGGCGAGGCCAGCGAACGTGCCTCCTACACCGACAATAGCAGTTATCATGTCCAACAAAGTGGTACCTAGATAGAAGAATGCAACGGCAATTGCCAATGAACACAGTGCCGTCAATATGGCGGCAATTAGGTTCCAAACCTCCTTGTTACCCACGCCGGCCCCCTCAGGTTAAGCCTCGGTTGTATATAGTGCATTTTTCAACGTAGATTTCAACGCGCCACAGCCGAGCTGCAGAGCAAAATTGGGGCGATTGGTGGGTTGTACCGGCGGCCTGTCATCGGTCGCGCTCCGCGCCTAATCCGGGCTACGCACGCCGGATCAAGCCCGGCGGGGTGAGGAGGCATCCCCTTCAATCCACCTTGATGTTGGCGAAGCTGATCACCTTGGCCCACTTGGTGGCGGCGCTGGCGATCAGCATACCGAATTGCGACGACGTCATGGGCTCCGGCACGGCGCCAAGCGCAATGCAGCGCTCCTTCAGCGCCGGATCGACAAGCACGGCATTGATGGCTTTGTTGAGCGTCTCGACGCTGTCGACCGGCGTGCCGCGCGGCGCGCCGACACCGGCCCAGCCGCTGCCCTCGTAGCCCGGCAGCGATGCGCCGATCGGAGGCACATCCGGCAACGCCTCCATCGGCTTCACGCTGGTCACGCCGAGCGCGCCGAGCTTGCCGTTTTGGATATAGCCGAGCACCGGCGGCACAGTGGCAAAGGCGACCTGCACCTGCCCGGCAAGGAGATCGGGCAAATACGACCCGCGATAGGGCACGTGAACGATGTTCACGCCGGTCATCATCCGGAACAATTCGAAGGCGAGATGCGGCGCCGTGCCGGCGCCCTGCGATGCAAAGTTGAGCTTGCCCGGATTGGCTTTGGCATAGGCGACGAGCTCGGGGATTGTCTTCGCCGGTACCGACGAATGGACCACGACGACGAACGGCGTGTAGCCGAGGAACGCGACCGGCACGATGTCGCGGACGAAATTGAAATCGAGGTTGGGATAGAGCGCGGCGTTGGCGGCGTTCCCCGATATCATCACCAACAGCGTGTAGCCGTCAGGCGCGGCGTGGATGACGTATTCGGCGCCGACATTGCCGCCCGCGCCCGGCTTGTTCTCGACGACAAAATCCTGGCCCAAGTGCTGGGCAAGCTGCGGTGCGACAAGCCGCGCCAGCACGTCGGGCGCCAGGCCCGGCGGAAGGTCGACGATCAAATGCACCGGCCGCGACGGATAGGTCTCCGCATTGGCCAGCCCCGGCCACGACGGCAGCCCGGCGCCCGCGGCTGCGAGCTCAAAGAATTTGCGGCGGGACAATCTCATCTGTTTCCTCCCATTTATCGCCTGTAATGCATCGCCTGTCGCTTCCGGGCCCCGACCCGGCCGCCGGCGCGTTCGGCATCATTTTATCACGTCAGTGGTGTCGTTGCGCATGCCGGCAATATGGTCGCCGATGTCGCAGATTCGGCACGGCGGTCGCACCGGTTCCCTCGGCCGTACGGCTCCCCGGTTTTCTTCCACTGTGGCGCAGCGGTGACGGCGGCCGCGAAGGCCGCTTGTTATGATCCTTGCCCTGCATGCGCGGAGTTGAAACGTCGTGAGAAAGATTGGCCTAATCTCCCTCATTATCGCCGGTACATTGGTTGGCATCTGTGGCGCCAATAGTGCGCCAGCCGATTCCGGCCAAGTGTGGTCGCTTACGACACCCTTTGGCATCATCTACGGCATCATCGGGCGCGAAACCGTAGATTATCCCACCGCGCGCGCCGCGGGAACGATCGTCGTCAGCACCGGTCAACGGCGCCTCTACTACGTGCTCGGCGGCGGCAAGGCCATCCGCTACGCCATTGCCGTTGGCATGGAGGGTTATGCCTGGTCGGGCGTCAGCACGGTGACTGCCAAACGCGAATGGCCGGACTGGACGCCCACGCCGGGTGAACTGCAGCGGTTTCCGACCCTGCCCCGTCACATGGCGGGGGGTCCGGATAATCCGCTCGGCGCGCGCGCGCTCTATCTCGGCGATACGCTCTACCGCATCCACGGCACCAACGAGCCGTGGAAGCTTGGCGGCGGCGTGTCGTCAGGCTGCATTCGCATGTCCAACGATGACATCATCGACCTGTACAATCGCGCCAAGATCGGCGCGACAGTCATTGTGCAGCGGTGATGTCTGCAAATTTATGCCTTCAGTCGTCAGCGAGAGCTGCCCGCAGCTGCGGTCCGCGCGTCGAATGGTCATGGCACGGCTCGGTGGATGGTCCGGACGGATTGCAATAGGCCTGCGGCAGCGAGCGTAGCCCGGATTGAGCGACGCGAAATCCGGGTCGACGTCGTAGCGCGGATGACCTCAAGGTCCGCTTTCGGGGCGAAGCGGACATGATCCGGAAGGCAATACCGGCTAGTTTGGTCGAAAATGACCCAACTTGGAAGTGGAGAGTGCATCGCAGCGGTACAGACGACGTTTATTTTTGCCGCGGTGGGAAGACGAACAATACTCCTTGTCTTTGGCGCCCCTGGTCAGCTTCCATCGCTGGCGGGCACGAGCACGGCCGGACCATTCTACCAGCGGCCCCTACGTCGAGACTGGATTTGATCAAGATTGGCGAACCGCGACCTTGCGATTTATCGCTCTTCACCACAAGAAACCTAATACGGTGGTATCCCCACTAACGGTGCCGTTGAGATGGGCAAAATCGAGCACTATCTGGTCGGAACGAGCAGCGGCAATCGCCTTCACGTAGGCCGGATCGGTCGTCGTAACCACGATCGTTTCGGCCCAACCGACGGCGTCAGCGACTTCCGCCACCATCAACTCCGCGATGTGCGGCAGCACCCGCATGAGGTGTTCTTTATTCGCCCCGATGATGCGGGCCAACTGCACGTTCGGATCGAATATCCGGATCGCACGGCCCTTGCCGATGAGGCGTTTCACCATTTCGACGAATGGACTTTCGCGCACGTCGTCTGTGCCTGACTTGAAGCTGATTCCGAGAAACGCAATGCGCTTCTTCGATTGCCCGAGAATCCAGTCGACACCCTGCTCGATCAGCATCTGGTTGCTGTCGAGGACATGGTTGAGCACCGGCAAGGAAAGATCGAGCTTTCGGCCGAGAAAGCTGAGGGTACGCAAATCCTTCGGCAGGCAGGAGCCCCCGAACGCGAAGCCTGGCCGTAGATAGGCCGCCGATATATTGAGCTTTTTGTCCGCGAAAAAAATGTCCATCACATCCTGGCTGTTAATGCCGAGCCTGTTCGCGATTACACCCACTTCGTTCCCGAAGGCCACCTTCAGGGCATGCCAGGCATTGTCGACGTATTTGACCAGTTCTGCAGTTTCGAGTTCTGTGATGATCTTCCGACCAGGAAAGTGCTCGTAAAGAGACATGACTACGTCGGCTGTTTCTTTGTCGGCTGCCCCGACGATAGTTTTCGGAGGCATATTGAAATCGGCAACGGCGGATCCTTCCCGTAAGAATTCCGGATTGTATGCCACGCTGAACGGAACGTTGCCGCAGGCTTCGGCGAGCCGAGGCGTGACCAGATCACGCATTGTGCCGGGCACGACCGTCGAGCGGACTACCACGTAGTGTCGTGTCGTCTTTGCGCGAATGGCGTGCCCGATCTCGTTCAAGACGGCCGCAATGGCGGAGAGGTCCGGCGAACCATCGGACCGACTTGGGGTACCAACGCAAATGAGCGACATGTCGGTATCCGCAACCGCATCGTTTGCATCCGAGGTTGCCGTCAACCGGCCCGCTGCAGCAGTCCGCTTGACAAGCTCGTCGATGTCCCGCTCGACAATCGGCGAACGGCCCGACTGGACCAAGCCGGCCTTGATCTCGGATTTTTCGATGCCGACAACCTGATGACCGCGGTCGGCTAGGCAGGCGGCGGAAACGGTACCAACATAGCCCAGTCCGAATACACTTATCTTCATGCTGAGCCGCTCTGACCAGGCTCATAAGCGTTCTCGACCATGGCTCTATCCACTAATGGACCGATTAAATGATGATCCCGACAATGCATTCGAATACTATTGTTATCCAAACATTCCATAACCATACCATACCCCGTTGGATACAGCGCTGTCTCGATAGCGTGCAGAAATGGGCCCGATTGCATGGGTATGATTATTCGCTGACGGGCGATGAATTCTATGATTTGTGCGGGCCGGAATATCTCGCGCGAGGCAAAAAAAACCCGCAAGCCATCACCAACCTCGCGCGCCTAGTAGCAACGCGGCAGCGATTGGACGCGGGCTATCAGCGGGTGATCTGGATGGATGCTGATATTTTCGTGTTCGATCCTGCAAAGCTTGTTTTCGATTTTCCGGCTGAAAGCCTCACTACCGGTTATGCTTTTGGCCGCGAAGTATGGCTATTTCGCAATCGGGCAGGCCTGATCGCCGTCACGAATCCCGTTGCCCATAATGCTGCGACATTCTTTACCCAGGACGCTGTTGACCTCGATATGCTGATAGCACTGATCCGCCACATCGACGCTAAGCGGCAAATCGTCAGTAACTTCCAGGTCGGCGTGCGCCTGCTTCGTGGCTTGCAATACTCCTTGATGTTTCCAACTTTCTCGCACGTAGGTGTGTTCTCCCCGTTATTGCTTCGTGCCTTGGCGGAACGTAATGAGATGGTTTTACGTCGTTACGGCCAAGCCTATCGCTATCGGGCCTATGCAGGGAATCTCACACTTTCGAAGCAGGACGAAACTTCGGAAAGTGTGCTTTGGCGGGCGATGGATCAATTAGAGGCAGGAGCGGGCGACGCAATTAACAAATACGCTAGTGAAACGGGCGTGCATTTGGTGCCTTATAGCGCGGACATCGAAATTTGGTAGAGATTGACTGCAGCAGGAACCGCAGCGTTTGCGTGGGCCTATATTGGTTAACTGCCTGCGTTGTCTCGCCCGTTGGCGGAATTATCCCACTGAATCTCTCCTAATTTGCTGCAGCGCATGAGTCCGCTTGTGGCCCGTTGCGTCGTTTCGCGGCGGCGCGACAGTTCAGTCGCTTCTCTAATCGGCCGGTTGGGGTCAAGCACTTTCAGGCTGTCCACCGCTTCAGTGTCGCCATCGTCGCGCGGAAACATTGCGACATGCTCGAATTCCGGCGCGACTGCCGTTACAAGCCGTGCCGCAGCGCCTGGTCCGCAGCTTGCTTCGCCGGTGAGCGAGCTACCGCCCCGGCTCGAGACACCGCGCTCGGGTGTGACACATGGATCGGCTGAAAGGCCGCGTCACGCCGAATGAGGTTCGATTCGCCTCAAAGCGGGCAGACGGCAGGATTCCAAAACCACAAGCCGTCAATGTAAATCCAGCACGGACCAACGCCATACGCATACCAACGGCCATGCCAGAAATGCCGGCTGCGCCCGTACCAAACGTGGCCATTGTAAGCTCTGCCGACAACGTAACGCCCGCGCACGGCTCTATTGACGCGAACATTGCGGTTGACGTGGACGTTCCGGTTGACGTGGACGCTCCGGTTGACGTGGACGCTCCGGCTGACGTGGACGTTCCGGCTGACGTGGACACTCCGGCTGACGTGGGCGCTCCGGCTGACGTGGGCGACGTGTCCACCGCCACGTCCGCCGCCATGTCCGCCTCCACGTCCACCTCCATGTCCACCTCTCGCGTCCGCCGACCCGACGACTGCGAGGCAAAGCGCAGCAATGACTGTCAGCATGATGGAGACTTTTTTCAGCATTTTTTGCTCCCTAAAGGCGGTGCATTGTTTCGAAAACTTGAAACTCGCCTCGTCGTACTATCGAAGGAATGATATGAACCCCCACTGAACAAAAGCAGGCATTCGTAAGGCGGAGCGCCGCGAGATCCGGAGCATTGTTTTCGCTTTAGCTCGGTTCCAGGATTTCGCTCCGCTTATTGCGGGCTACGATCGTGACTGCGGCGCGCGCTTTCCGGAAATGATTAATCTCGCCGGCGCATCCTTGCTTCCATTCGCTGCCGGCTATGCTACAGGGCGCGCGCCAGATATTCGGAGAGACATGACCGTCGTTACCCGTTTTGCCCCCTCGCCGACCGGCTTCCTGCATATCGGGGGGGGCCGCACCGCATTGTTCAACTGGCTCTACGCCCGCGGACGCGGCGGCAAGATGCTGTTGCGGATCGAAGACACGGACCGCGAACGCTCGACGCAGGCCGCGATCGACGCCATCCTCGACGGCCTCAAATGGCTCGGCATCGAATGGGACGGCGACACCATCTATCAATTTGCGCGTTCAACGCGGCACCGTGACGTCGTCGAGGCGCTGATGGCGGCGGGCCATGCCTATCGCTGCTACACGAGCGCCGAAGAATTGGCGCAGATGCGCGAAGCGGCGCGGCGCGAAGGACGGGCAAAACTCTATGACGGCCGTTGGCGCGATCGCGATCCGAGCGAGGCCCCGCCGGGCGTGAAGCCGACCATTCGACTGAAGGCGCCGCTGACCGGCGAGACCGTGATCGAGGATCAGGTCCAGGGTCGGGTCGTGTGGCAGAACGAGAATCTCGACGACCTCGTGCTGCTGCGCTCCGACGGAACGCCGACTTATATGCTCGCCGTCGTGGTCGACGATCATGACATGGCGGTGACCCACGTCATCCGCGGCGACGATCATCTCACCAATGCCGCGCGGCAGAAGCAAATCTACGACGCGCTCGGCTGGCCGGTGCCGGTGATGGCGCATATCCCGCTGATCCACGGCCCGGACGGATCGAAACTTTCCAAGCGCCACGGCGCGCTTGGCGTCGAGGCCTATCGCGCCATGGGTTATCTGCCGGCGGCGCTGCGCAATTACCTGGTGCGGCTCGGCTGGAGCCATGGCGATCAGGAGATTTTTTCGACCGAGGAAATGATCGCGGCTTTCGACCTGCCGCAGATCGGCCGCTCGCCGGCGCGGTTCGATTTCGCCAAGCTCGAAAATCTCAACGGACATTACATCCGTCACAGCGACGATGCGGAACTCCTCGCCGCCATCGAGCGGCTGTTGCCGCATATCGCGGACGGCGCGGCGTTTGCGGCCAAGATGACACCCGCTTTGCGGCAACAGCTTTTAGCGGCAATGCCAAGCTTAAAGGAACGCGCCAAGACGCTCCTCGATATTATTGACGGGGCGCGCTTTCTTCTGGCCGACCGGCCGATCCGCCTCGACGATAAAGCGGCAGCTCTCCTGACCTCGGATGCGAGGTCGTTATTGGCCGACATAGCGGCGAAACTCGCCGAGGTGGAGCCGTGGACGGCCGAGGCGACCGAACGCGCAGTGCGCATGTTCGTCGAGCATAAGGGCGCCAAGCTCGGCACTGTGGCGCAGCCGTTGCGCGCTGCGCTCACCGGCCGCACCACGTCGCCGGGAATTTTCGAAGTGTTGACGGTCCTCGGCAAGCCGGAAAGCCTGGGGCGGATTGCCGATCAGGCGAGACAGTAAAGCGCTCGGCCGGAAGCCGGGTGAGCCCAGATGTCAATTGCACAAATTTTGCTCGCACGGCCCCTTCCGCCTATATCACAGGCTATTATCTTGCAGTGCACAGGTTGTTGCGCTACGCCAATAAGCCGGGTCGAACGCGGACTTCAAGTCACATTGGACATTGCGGCCGCGCACGGCCTGCCGTCTCGGCTGTCAGACATCGAGGCTACGATCATGGACGCGAAAACCGGCGCCAACATCAAGACCGGCTCCCTGAAAATCGGCGACAAGAACTATTCGTTTCCCATTTACGACGGAACGATCGGCCCCGAGGTCATCGACATCAGCAAGCTCTACGCCGAGGCCGGCATTTTCACCTACGACCCCGGCTTCACCTCGACCGGGAGCTGCGAGTCCAAGATCACCTATATCGACGGTGACGAGGGCGTGCTGCTCTATCGCGGCTATCCGATTGCCGATCTCGCCGAACACGGCGACTTCCTCGAGACCTGCTACCTGCTTCTTTACGGCGAGCTGCCGACCGCTGCGCAAAAGGCTGATTTCGTCGATCGCGTGATCCATCACACGATGGTGCACGAGCAGATGAGCCGGTTCTTCCAGGGCTTCCGGCGCGACGCCCACCCGATGGCGGTGATGGTCGGCTCAGTCGGCGCGTTGTCGGCGTTCTATCATGACTCCACCGATATCACCGATCCGGCGCAGCGGATGATCGCCTCGATCCGCATGATCGCGAAAATGCCGACGCTGGCCGCGATGGCCTACAAATATTCGATCGGCCAACCCTTCATTTATCCGGACAACAAGCTCGATTACGCCTCGAACTTTTTGCGGATGTGCTTTGCGGTGCCGTGCGAGGAGTACAAGGCCAATCCGGTGCTCGCCCGCGCCATGGACCGTATCTTCACCCTGCACGCCGACCATGAGCAGAACGCCTCGACCTCGACCGTGCGGCTCGCCGGCTCGACCGGCGCCAATCCCTTCGCCTGCATCGCGGCCGGCATCGCCTGCCTGTGGGGCCCCGCCCATGGCGGCGCCAACGAGGCGGCGTTGAAAATGCTCGCCGAAATCGGCAGCGTCGACCGCATTCCGGAATACATCAAGCGCTCGAAGGACCCGAAAGATTCATTCCGCCTGATGGGTTTCGGCCATCGCGTCTACAAGAACTACGATCCGCGCGCGAAAATCATGCAGAAGACCTGTTACGAGGTCTTGAACGAGCTTGGCATCAAGGATCCGCTGCTCGACGTCGCCATGGAGCTGGAAAAAATCGCGCTGCATGACGACTACTTCATCCAGAAAAAACTCTATCCCAACGTCGATTTCTATTCCGGCATCACGCTGCGCGCCATGGGCTTCCCCAACACCATGTTCACGGTGCTGTTCGCGCTCGCCCGCACCGTCGGCTGGATCGCGCAGTGGAAAGAGATGATCGAGGACCCGCACCAGAAGCTCGGCCGGCCGCGGCAGCTCTATACCGGAGCGAAGCCGCGCGACTATCAGCCGATGTCGAAGCGCAAGTAGTCCGGGCGACTGCGCTCATCAGCGCGGATCGTAGGCCCAGGTCAGGTACACGCCGCCCCAGGTGAAGCCGCCGCCGAATGCCGCCAGGATCAGCCGGTCGCCGGCCTTGAGCTTGTCTTCATAGTCCCACAGACAAAGCGGAATGGTCGCCGCGGTGGTGTTGCCGTATTTGTGGATGGTAATCATCACCTGTTTTGGGTCGAGCTTCATGCGCTCGGCGGTCGCCTCGATGATGCGCCGATTGGCCTGATGCGGCACCAGCCAATCGACTTGGTCGCTGGTCAGATGATTGCGTTTCATCAGCTCCGTTGCGACTTCCGCCATGCGGGCGACCGCGAATTTGTAAACCGCGGCGCCTTCCTGATGGACATAGTGCAGGCGCTTGGCCACCGTCTCCGCGGTCGGCGGCATGCGGCTGCCGCCGGCTTTCTGATGCAGGTGCGGCATGCCGGAACCGTCGGAGCGGATCAGCGTATCGACGATGCCATATTTCCTGCTCGGCTCCAGCAATACCGCGCCGGCGCCGTCGCCGAACAGCACGCAGGTGGCGCGGTCGGTGTAATCGATGATCGCCGACATTTTGTCGGCGCCGACGACGACGATATTGCGGAATTTTCCGGTTTCGATGAATTGCGAGGCGACGGTGAGCGCATAGACGAAGCCGGAACAGGCGGCCTGCACGTCGAAGCTGCCGATGGTGTGGATGCCGCACATATCGCAGATCAGATTGGCGGTCGAAGGAAACACGAAATCCGGCGTCGTGGTCGCGCAGATCAGGAGCTCGACGTCGCCCGGCGCGGTTTTAGTCTTGCTCAATAGCCCGCGCACCGCCTCCGCGCCCATGTGCGACGTGCCGAGACCCCTGCCCTTGAGAATCCGCCGTTCCTTGATGCCGGTCCGCTCGGTGATCCACTCGTCGCTGGTATCGACCATTTCCGCGAGCTCGGCATTGCCGAGCACGTCGGGTGGTACGTAACCGCAAACCCCGGCGATTGCGGCCCGGATCGGGGACTTTCGGACCGCTCTTTTGGCCTTAGTCACGCGGGATGCTTCGCGGTTACGCTTCGGATGGACAGGATGTCTGCGGCTTAGCAGGATGCTTGCGGTAATGGTAGGGCGGCGGCGGATCGGCGGTTAACACGGGAGTGTCGCCATTCCGGTTGCGCGAGCTGGAGAGCGGCCGCGCCGGGCGACCTCGAGGACGATCGCCGCGGCCTTGGCGCTCGGCGCGGTGGCGCCGATCGCCATGATGTCGTCGAGACGGCGGTAAGCGTCGGTCTGCCGCCGCCGCTCCGCAGTGTCGGAGACAAGCGGCAACAACGCCGCAGCCAGTTTGTCCGGCGTGCAGTCCTCTTGCAGCAGTTCCGGCACGACGTTCTCGCCAACGACCAGATTGGCCAGGATGACGCTCGGCAGCCTGGCCTGCAGCCGGATCAGCCGGGCGATGATCGCCTCGACGGCGTGGAGGCGGTAGGCGGCGACCATCGGCACGCCGGCAAGCGCAAGTTCGAGCGTCACCGTGCCCGACGCCGCGAGCGCCGCGCGGGCGTTGCGAAAGGCAGACCATTTCTCGGCCGGCTCGACCACGACACGCGGCTGCACAGCCCAGCCGGCGACGGCTTCGCGCAGTTGCGAGGCGACATTGGGAACCGTCGGGATGACGAGATCGATCGGCCCGATGCGCGCGGCAACACGCTCGATCGTGGCGCCGAAAATGCCGGCGAGACGCCGAATTTCGCTCGACCGGCTCCCCGGCAATGCCAGAATAAGCGGCGGATCGGCCAAGCGGCGGCGCGCCTCATCGACATTGGGGCGCAGTTCGCCGATCCGCTCGATGAGCGGATGACCGACATAGGTGCAGGGCGGGCCGCCCAGCTCGATATGAATTGCCGGCTCGAACGGCAGGATGGCCAGGACCTGATCGACATAAGCGCGCATGGCACGCGCGCGTCCGGGCCGCCACGCCCAAACCGACGGCGAGACGTAATCGAGAATCGGGATCGCGGGAGCGAGACGACGCACCCGGCGGGCAACCCGATGCGTGAATTCCGGGCTGTCGACGATGACGAGAGCATCCGGACGCGCGGCTACAACCGCCAGCGCGGTTTCGCGGATGCGCCGAAAAATATTCGGCAGCCGCTGCGGGATCGCGGTAAGCCCAATGATCGAAAGCCCATCGATCGCAAATGGGCTGACAATGCCGGCAGCCGCCATGGCGTGACCGCCGATTCCGGAAAGTTTCACTGCGCCGGCTTCGCGGCTGATCAGCGCGCGCGCCAATGCCGCGCCTAACGCGTCGCCGGATTCCTCAGCCGCAACGATGTAGATTGACAGTGGCCGCGACGGCGAGGGCTGCGGCTTCATCGTGCGGTATCCTCGCGAATTCCCACCAAAAAAATCCTCTCGCGATCGGCAGCCGCGGTCACCGCTTGGGCTTCCGCGATCATCGTCGAGCCGGCAGTCACGGCAAGTCCGGCGAGACCGGCGCGCGCGACATTCTCAACCGTTCGCGGACCGATCGAGGGCAAATCGAACCGCCGATCCTGACCGGGCTTGGGCGCCTTCACCAGGACGCCAATGCCCGGCGGCGAGATCACGCGACCGAGCCGGCGCAATTCGGCGATGCGGTTGAGGAGATTATCGGTGCCTTCCGCAGCTTCGACGGCGAGCACGTTGTTGTCGGCGACGACCGCGGCCTGCCCGACGTCAAAGGGCCCGAGCGCGGCGATCACATCGAGTGCGCGCGCGATATCGGTCCTGTCACGCTGCGATGGCCGATAACGGCCGATGACGCCTTCTGGGACCAAAACTTCGGGCGCTACGTCTTTGACGCCCACGACCCGCAGGCCGCCGCTCTCGGCAATGCTTGCGACACCGGAAATGAGCTTGTCATCGCCACCGCGATAGGCGCGAACCAGGCCCGGCATCGCCCTGATCGTCTGCCAATCGAGACGCAGTTGCGTGATGGGCGGCCGCAACAGCGTGCCGATGAAGAGGGCCTCGCGGCAATTCTCCGCTCGAGCCAGACGAAAGAACCGCCCGGCCTGCCCGATCGCGATCCAGTGATGCGCATAGCGATCGATCGCCGCGGCGTCCGCCCAGCCCCTGATGCCGAACATCACCGGCCGGCGGCCGCGCCGCGCCACGGCGTCCGCGACCGCCGCAGGAAGACTGCCGCCTCCGCAAATAATCGCAAGCGAGCCCGCCTCCGGCTTCTTGTCGGCTATGGTCGGCGCATCAGGCAGCATCGTCGGCAGACGCATCGACATCGCGTCTCGCGCGCGGGCGCATCAGCGGGCGCTTGCCGCCCGCGCGGATGAAGGCGACGATCTTGCCGACCATCGGATCCCCGGAAAATTCCCGTTCGACCGCCGCTGTCCGGTCGGCAATACGTCCTTCGACAAAGAACAAAGACCGATATGCGCGGCGCAAACGGTGCATCTCGGCCCGGGTCGCACCGCGCCGCCGCAGCCCGACGATATTCAGTCCGACCAGCGCACCAGTCTGGCCGAGCGCAAAGCCGAACGGGATGATGTCGTCGCGGGCAGCCGACATTCCCGCCATCATGACGCCTTCGCCGATGCGCACGAATTGATGAATCGCGACATGGCCGCCAAGAAACGTGTAATTGCCGACGGTCACATGGCCGCCGAGCACCACATTATTCGCGAAAGTCACGTCGTTGCCGACCTCGCAATCGTGTCCGACATGGCAGCCAACCATGAACGAGCAGCGGTCGCCAACCCGGGTAATTCCACCGCCCGCCTCGGTTCCGGTATTCATGGTGACGCTCTCGCGCAATTCACAACGGGCGCCGATGACCAGGCGAGTCTCGCCGCCGCGATAATGGACGGATTGCGGCGGCGTGCCGAGCGACGAAAACGGATAGACGACGCTACCCTCGCCGATCGTCGTTGCGCCGGTGACGTAGACATGGGCGAGCAGACGCACGCCGCGGTGAAGCTCGACTCGCGGGCCGACGATGCAATACGGACCGATCTCAACGGACTCGCCAATGCGCGCGCCGTCGGCGACGCGCGCGGTCGGATCGATCGCCATCTAGCCCTCGGTGATGATCGCGCCGACTTCAGCCTCGGCGATAAGAACCTCGCCGACCTTGGCCTCGCCTCGGTACCACCACATGTTGCGGCGGTGCGCGATTTTGTTGACGTGATATTCAATGGTGTCGCCCGGTACGGCAGGCTTGCGGAACTTGGCTTTGTCGATGGTGAGAAAGTACATGGAGCGGTGATGCTCGTTCGTGCTCATTTGACGCAGACACAGCACGCCCGCGGTCTGTGCCATGCCCTCGATCAGCAGCACGCCGGGCATGACCGGATTTTCGGGAAAGTGACCGAGGAATTGAGGCTCATTGAGTGTGACGTTCTTGATGCCGACGCCGTGCTCGTCGCCTTGGATATCGACGATGCGATCGATCATGAGGAAGGGGTAGCGGTGCGGCAATAGCCGCAGGATTTCCTGGATGTCGGCGGCTTCCGCGGCTGCGGCGGTCATTCGCCCTCCCCCTCGGGCTCTCTCTCGGATTTGCGGCCGCGCCGGACGAGGCGGCGGACGGTGGCGACACCGCGTTTCCAATCGCCGCCCGGCTCGGCCGGAAAGCCGCCCCAACGGGCGCCCGCGGGCACGTCCGACATTACCCCGGCGCGAGCGCCGAGCATGGCCCCGGCGCCAATTGTGGCATGATCAGCAATGCCCGCCTGGCCGCCTATCATAGCGAAATCTCCGACCGTCACGCTGCCCGATATGCCGACTTGCGAAACGATCAGGCAATGCCGTCCGATCGAGCAGTTGTGTCCGATTTGGACGAGATTGTCGATTTTAGTCCCTTCGCCGATGATCGTATCGCGCGTCGCGCCCCGGTCGATCGTGGTATTTGCGCCGATTTCGACGTCGTCTTGAACGATCACGCGTCGGGTCTGCGGGATTTTTTGATGACCTCGCGGCGACGGCAGGTAGCCGAAGCCGTCCTGACCGATGCGAACGCCGGGATGGATGATGACGCGGTCGCCGATCAGCGCGTGGACGATCGTGGCACCGGCGCCAATCGCGCATTCGCGCCCGATGCAGACATCGGGGCCAATCACAGCACCGGCCGCGATGACCGTGCCGGCCCCGACCTGAGCATACGGGCCGATTACCGCGAGCGGATCTATCGTGACGTTCGCCTCGAGCCGCGCGGTGTGGTGTACATGCGACGAAGTTGCGCGTCCGCTCACGCCGTAGAGCGAAGATGGACGCAGCGTAGCGGGGAACAGCGCCCGCGTGACCGCGACGAAGGCCGCGTAGGGATGCGGCGTCTCCAGCACGGCAAGACCGCGCGGGGCCGAAGCCGCGAAACGCGGCGTGATCAAGCATGCGCCGGCGCGCGTGCCGGCCAATTCACCGAGATATTTCGAACTATCGAGGAAGCTGATGTCGCAGGCTGCGGCGGTATCCAACGGTGCAATATTGCAAATGCGCCGGTCCACCGGATCGCCGTCGCGCAACTTGGCGCGCGTCAGCGCGGCGATCTCGCCGGTCGTCAACTCGCAGTCCGGTTTGACAAAATCGGGCATAGCTGTCCGGCGTGGAGCTTAAGCCGCGATCAGAATTGCGCTCCGCCGCCGAAGGCGAAGATCTGGGTTCGGTCGTAATACTTCTTGAGAAACGGATAAGCGAGGTCGAAGCGTAACGGACCGAACGGCGAATCCCAGATGACGCTGGCGCCGACCGACGCCCGCACGGATGCATCGTCGACGTATTGCATTCCGCATTGGCAGACGAAGGGCGGATTCGGCGGGGGAGGGACAGCCGTGGTCTGTATTGACCCGTTGATTTCTCCAGTTGCCGGATATGTGGTCTCGCCTTTGTATCCCCACACCGATCCGGAATCGACGAAAATGGCGCCACGGAAGCCGCTATCCTTGGGCAGAAAGTAGAACGGATACTGGAATTCGAGACTGGCGCCCCAATACATTGTACCGCCGATATTGTCGTTCGTCGTCCCGGGCGTGACGTCGCGCGGACCTATGCCGGCCGGCTGAAATCCGCGAACGAGATTTGGTCCCATCTTGAAATCGTCAAGCATGCGCACATAACCGCTGCTCGACGGACATTCGCCTTGCGGACAAGTGCTGAGGCCGATCATGTCGCCGGCTTGCAAATGCACAATGCTTATAAGGTCGGTGACGACCTCGTAATATGTGCGCACGTCCGCGGTCGTGCGCAGGTAGGACACATCCCCGCCGAGGCCCGCGAAGTCTTGACCGAAACTGAAATATACACCGCTGGTCGGATTTTTATTGTTGTCCAACGTGTTGTAGCTCAGTCCATAGCCGAACATCGACGTCAGATAGCCGCCATCGGCAAGCTCCACCCGCACCGGAAGCGACGCTTGGCCATATAAGTAGCAATTAACTGGCGCCGCCGGGTTGTAACCAGGATAGGCCCCTGCAAGTGTACCATTTGCAGTTGCAGCAGCGATAGCTGCCGGCGTTGGGAAGGTGCTCGAGAAATTCGGATTGATGTTATTGCAGTCGTTCAAATAAGACGGCAGCGAGATTTTCTGCTCAAATGCGGAATATCGCAATTGGAAGCCGAGATCTTCGCGAATTGGAACTCCCCATTTGAGCGTGCCGCCGTACGACTCGGTTCCATACGACAAATAACTGTTGGCGAGAGTTTCCTTGGCAAACAGATCGACGCCCATGCTGGTCCGGGTATCGAGAAAATACGGCTCGGCATAACTGAGCTGGATGCTACGGACATACTCGCCATAGGTCGCCGCGGCTCTGGCAAAGCGCCCGGTGCCGAGCAGGTTTCGCTCCTGGACCGAAACCTCCGCCAGCCATCCTTGCGCGGTTGAAAAGCCTCCCATTACTGAAAAATCACCGGTCGGTTGCTCTTCAACGTCGATGTTGACGACCACGCGGTCGGGCGCCGAGCCGGGCTCATCGGTGATTTTCACCGACTTGAAGTAATTCAGATTCTTGATCCTGCGCTCGGCGCGATCGATGAGGGCGCGATTGTACGGATCGCCCTCGTTGATATCCAGTTCGCGCCGGATCACATAATCTCGGGTGCGATAATTGCCGCGGATGTTGATGCGCTCGACATAGGCGCGCTGCCCCTCGTCGACCACGAAAGTGACGCCGATCAGCTTGGTGACGGCATTACGGTCGCCGCGCGGCCGAACGGTGCCGAACGGATAGCCGCGCCTTGCGAGTGAGATGGTCATGTTCTCGACCGTCTTCTCAATCGCCTCGCCGTTATAGACCTGACCCGCGTTCATCCGCAGATCGTCGTGCAGCGACTGCGCAGCGACGTCGCGAACGTTGGATTGGATATCAATTTTGCCGAAGTGGTACAGCGGTCCTTCTTCGATCGTGAAGGTGACGATGAAGCCCTTCTTGGCGGGGTCGTATTCACCGGTCGCCGAAACGACCTGCACATCGGCATAGCCGTGCTTCAGATAAAATCGCCGGATCAGATCGCGGTCGGCCTCGATACGATCGGGATCGTAAACATCGGTCGTCTGCAGAAAGCTGAGCCAATTGGATTCCGTCGTCTTGATCACCTCATTCAGCCGGAACGCCGCATAAGCCCGGTTGCCGATGAAAACGACGGACTTGATGCCGGTCTTTTCGCCCTCGCTGATTTGGAAAACCAAATCGACCCGATCGTTCGGCCGGTCAATAATTTCCGGCACGACCTTAACGTCAAAACGCCCATTGCGCTGATAGATCTCGATAATGCGCTGGGTGTCCGCTTGCACTCTTGCGCGCGAGAGCGAGCCACGTTCCTTCGACTGGATCTCCTCCAGCAGCTGCTCGTCCTTAACGCGATAATTGCCTTCGAAGGCGATCTTGTTGATGACCGGCGCCTCCACCACCGTCACGATCAGCTTGCCGCCAGACTGCGAAATGCGGACGTCTTGGAACAGCCCGGTGGCATAAAGGGCTTTGAGCCCGGCATCGATCTTGGCGGCATCGAGATGCTCGCCGGGAGCCACTTTGAAATAAGAGCGCACCGTATCGGCATCGATGCGGCGGTTACCTTGGACAACGATAGAACTCGCGGTAAGGCCGTTATCAGCCGGCGCCGCGCCAGCCGCGCCAGCGCAAAGGCCACAAACAGCCAGCCCGAGGAGCAAGCCGGCCACGACAAGCCCTCGTTTTACCCGCACACACATGCCCATGCGCAAAGCGCCCTTTACCCTCGTGGCCGCCCCCAGTGGCGGGTTACTTAAGATCTCCTCGCTAGGATCGAATTTATCTTGATATTTCTATCACTTCTACCATCCCCGCAATGCCAATGCTACGCCCCTAAGCCCCTGCGCCTCTTTGCCGACTTTCAACCTAAGACGTCCTGAGATGAACGATGTCATTGAAAGTTGCAAATATCATCAACATGACGACAATCGCGAGACCAATGCGAAAACCGACCTCTTGTGCCCGTTCGGACAACGGACGGCCTCGCATTGCCTCGATCGAATAGAACAAAAGGTGACCGCCATCGAGCAGAGGAATCGGAAACAGATTTAACAGCCCGATGGAGACCGAAAGTACGGCAGCAAGATGGATGAGTGCCACAAATCCAATTGTGGCAACCTCGCCTGAAATCTGCGCGATCCGAATTGGTCCACCGAGTTGGTCGGCCGCCTCACGGCCGACAACGACCCCGCCGATATAAGTGAGTGTCCGGTCGATCACGAACCAGGTTTCTTGCACGCCCATTAAAACCGCTTGCGGCGGCGCCACAGGATGTAATTTCAGGTCTGACGCGGCCATCGAGCGGCTGATGCCAAGAATTCCGATCCGATGCACATTGCCAAAATTGTCTTTGATCTCTTTCAGCGTCGGCATAGCCGTAAGCGATACGGGGGTGCCCTTGCGATCAACCTTGATATTGAGGGTGTTGCCGGCGCTGTCGCTAACGATGCGCTGCATGTCCTCAAAGTTGTCGATCGCCTGTCCATCAATCGCAACGACCAGATCGCCAGGCTGGAATCCGGCAGCCGCTGCTGGACTATCCGGCTGAACCGTGTCCACCCGCGCGCTCATCGTTTGCTTGCCATACAACATGAAGATCGTTGAAAAAATAGCGATGGCTAAGCCGAAATTCGCCATTGGCCCGGCCACGACTATGGCCGCGCGCTTGAGCACAGGCTGAAAGAAAAAGCTGTGGGCGCGGTCGCCGGCATTCATGGCCTCTAAGCGAGGTCCGTCCGGGACGCTGCCGGCATTCTCGTCGCCGAAGAATTTGACGTAGCCGCCGAGAGGAATCGCCGCGATTTTCCAGCGCGTCCCGTGGCGATCGTTAAAGCCTATGATTTCCGGGCCAAAACCGATGGAAAATACGAGAATCCTCACGCCGCACAGGCGCGCGATCAGAAAATGGCCGAGTTCATGAAAGAACACGACCAGGCTGAGAACGAATAAGAAAGGGACCAGATAGCCGACAACGCCGCCCCCCAGCGCATGTATATGCGACAGCAAATACGACCCCATGACGCGCCTGACGCCCCCGGTGTGCCCCGTCCCCAGTTCCTTAACGCTAGGATGCCATTGCGGCAATTTCGGGCAGCAGGTCGGAGGCTAACCTTCTCGCATTATGGTCAATGGTGAGCGCCTCGTCGACCGATTGGGGCTCTGCCATTTCGCCCCGGCGCTCGCTCAAGTCCAGGGTCGCCTCGGCTAGGGCGGCAATTCCGCAAAATCCGAGCCGTCGGTCAACAAACTCACGCACCGCGACCTCGTTTGCCGCGTTGAGAATGGTCGGCGCGGCGCCGCCCGTGGCCAGCGCCCGGCGCGCGATCGCCAGCGCCGGGAACCGCGCCAGATCGGGCTCCTCGAAGCTCAGCGTCGCCACCCGGGCAAGATCGAGGCGCGGCGCCGGCGTGCCCATGCGCGCCGGCCACGCCAAGCAGTGAGCGATCGGAATACGCATGTCAGGCGAGCCGAGCTGCGCTATCACCGAGCCGTCACGAAACTCCACCAAACCGTGAACGATCGACTGCGGATGCACGACGACATCGATCTGGTCCGGTCCGAGCGCGAACAGATGATGAGCCTCGATCAGTTCGAGGCCCTTGTTCATCAGCGTCGCGGAGTCGATCGTGACCTTCGGCCCCATGGACCAGGTCGGATGTTTGAGCGCCTGTTCCACCGTGACGCTGCGGATCGCTTCGAGCGGCCAAGTGCGAAACGGCCCACCCGATGCGGTCAGCACGATGCGGCGAACATCTTCACGTCTGCCTGCGCTCAATGCCTGGAAGATCGCATTGTGCTCGGAATCGACCGGCAACACCGTGGCGCCGGTGGCCGCTGCGCGGCGCATGAATAGCGCACCGGCGCAAACGAGACATTCCTTGTTGGCGAGCGCGACCGTCGCGCCGCGTTCGGCTGCGGCAAGCGTTGGCGCCAGGCTCGTGGCTCCGGTGATCGCCGCCATGACCCACTCGGCGGGTCGTTGCGCGGCTTCAACTATGGCGGCTGCGCCCGCCGCCGCTTCGATCCCGGAGCCGGATAATTCGGTCTTCAGTTCGCCATAGGCCGCAGGGTCGGCGATCGCGGCAAAACGCGCGTTCAGCTCGCGCGCGAGACGCGCCAGCGCTGCCGCCTCGCGATGCGCGGTAACGGCTTCGACCCGGTAGCGAACGGTGTCCCGACGCAACAAATCGGCCGTGCTTGAGCCAATCGAGCCGGTGGCGCCAAGGATCGTGACCGAACGCGGCAAAAGCGACGGTTCGAATTGCGCACGTTCAATTTCCGCCGCCACGGCCGGCTGCTTCTGCTTCATCGAGCTACCCGTCATGGAGCTACCATACCAATAAGCCCTGGGCCGGCGCAGCCATGCTTTGGTGCACCGATCCGATCAAGGCACCGACCAAGGTGGCGACCAAAAAGCCGTCGAGACGGTCCATGACGCCGCCGTGGCCGGGAATAAGGCTGCTCGCGTCCTTCGCGCCAAATCGCCGTTTGACCGCGGATTCGAATAAGTCACCGCCTTGCGCAACAATTGAAAGTACCAGTGCCAGAACGCCCGCTACCACGGGTCTGGTTCCAACGCTCGCATAGGCGACCACGGTGCCGGCGGCAACCCCCCCGACGAGGCCCCCGATCGCGCCCGCCCACGTCTTCTTCGGGCTCAAATAGGGACAGAGCAAAGGACCGCCGACAGCGCGGCCGACTAAATAGGCAAAAATGTCAGTTGCCCAAACGATTGCGAATAGGAAAAGCAGCGCCGCAAACCCCAGTTCCGGGTCGCTGCGCAAGATAGCGGGACCCAGCAGCGCCGCGCCGGCATAGACCACGCCGCCTGCGCCCCAAACGGCGGGATTGGAAGCCGGGTAGGGCCGCGGCCAGGCCGCGACAATGCCGCCCGCCAGGAGCGCCCCTATTGCGATCATCCCGACTGCGGCGCCGATCTGTCTTTCCTCAGTCAAAGCCAACGCCACCAGCAACGCGGCCACTCCCGGCGCGAAGATGCGCGGATCGGTGCCGCGGACCACGAGCGAGGTCCACTCCCAAAAGATGACACCCGCCCCCAGCGCACAAACGCACAGAAACAGCCACCCCCCCAGATATGCGGCCATGATCGCAATCGGCGCGAGCACCGAAGCCGAGGCGAGGCGCCATGTAAGATTGCGCGCATCGCGCGTTTCGGCTGCGACAGTTGCGTCTGCGCCAGGGTTGGGCCGGTCCAGTTTGATTACGATCCTGTCTGAGCGATCAAGCCGCCAAAGCGGCGCTCGCGCCGCCGGTATTCGGCAATTGCACCTTCGAGCGCCGTGCGGTCAAAGTCGGGCCAGTTGAGCGGAACAAAGACGAGTTCGCTATAGGCGGCCTGCCAAAGCAGGAAATTGGACAGCCGCTGTTCTCCGCTGGTGCGGATGATGACGTCGGGATCGGGGATGTCGGGCGCATCGAGATGCCGCGCGAGCAATTCCGGCGTGACGGCGTCCGCGGATAATCGCCCCTGCGCCACTTCGACGGCAAGCCGGCGCGCCGCGCGCGCAATCTCCTGGCGCGCGCCGTAATTGAAAGCCACCACGAGGGTGAGGCCGTCATTGTGGCGCGTCAGGTCTTCGGCCTCGTCAAGTAGGCTGCGAATGTCGTGCGAAAGATCTTCGCGCTCGCCGATAACGCGGACCCGAACGTTGCTTTTATGCAGATCGGCAAGGTCGTTGCGGATGAAGCGGCGCAACAGCGAAAGCAGATCGCGGATTTCCGACTGCGGCCGCGACCAGTTCTCCGAGCTGAACGAGAAAATGGTCAAGACCGCGATGCCGAGATCGCTCGCCGCGCGCACGGTCTTGCGCAACGCCTCGACCCCGCGGCGATGGCCCTCCACTCGCGGTAGGCCGCGGGCGGCCGCCCAGCGTCCATTGCCGTCCATGATGATGGCGACGTGGCGCGGCATATCGAAGCCGTCGCGCGTCGCGCTCAATGGCCGCGTTATTTCGGGCTGCGTCGCCTTGCTTCTTGAGCTGGCCGCGTCACTCACACCGTCATGATCTCCTTTTCCTTGCCGGCGAGCAGTCTCTCCACTTCGGCAATCGTCGAATCCGTCACTTTCTGCACTTCTGCGGCTTGGCGGTTATGTTCGTCCTCGCTGACCTTGTGATCCTTCTCGAGCTTCTTGAGAAGGTCCAAGCCGTCGCGGCGGACGTGGCGGACTGCCACGCGCGCACCTTCCGCATATTTATGCGCGACTTTTGCGATTTCCCGCCGCCGCTCTTCGTTGAGCTCCGGAATGCGCAGCCGCAGCACTTGCCCTTCGGTCGACGGGGTCAATCCCAAATTCGCGGCCGAGATCGCCTTCTCGACCGCGTGAACCATCGAGCGGTCCCAAACCTGGACGTTGAGCAGCCGCGGCTCCGGGACGCTGATCGTGGCGAGCTGATTGAGCGGCATGTGACTGCCATAGGCCTCGACCTGGACGTGGTCGAGCAAAGCGGTCGAAGCCCGCCCAGTGCGCAGACCGGAAAGCTCTTGCTTGAGCGACGCGACCGCGCCCTGCATGCGGCGCTTGAGATCGTTCATGTCGAACGTCGTCGTTGCCATCACACGCTCCAATGACACGCCCCAATGACACGCCCCAATGACACGCCCCAATGCATGCCCCCAGGCAGCTTTCGGGCACCGGCTACGCGGTCGCTAACCGACGGTGGTGAAGTGCCCTCTTCCGCACAGAACGCTTTCGATCGCACCGTGCCCCCGTATCGAGAACACAATGATAGGCATACGGTTTTCCTGGGCAAGCGCGAACGCCGTCGCATCCATGATCTTTAAACGTCGATCCAGCGCCTCCTGATGGTCGAGATGCTGGTACCGGGTCGCGCTCGGATCCTGCTTGGGATCGGCAGTATAGACGCCGTCAACGTCGGTTGCCTTGAGAACCGCGTCGCACTCCATTTCGGCCGCGCGCAGGATCGCCGTGGTGTCGGTCGTAAAATACGGATTTCCGGTGCCGCCGGCGAAAACGATGATGCGGTTGTCCTCCAAATGCCGGAGCGCGCTCTGCCGCTCATAAGTCTCGCAGACTTGCGGCATGATGAGCGCCGACATGGCGCGGGCGCTGGTGCCGGCGCGCTCGATCGCCGCAACAAGAACCAATGCATTCATGACGGTTGCCAGCATGCCCATGGCGTCCGCCGTCGGACGCGACAGGCCATCCTCGGAAACTTTGGCGCCGCGCAGCACATTGCCGCCGCCGACCACGACGCCGAGATCGACACCAAGGTCATGAGCGGCGACGAGATCTGCGGCAAAACGATCGATCGTCGGCTGATGAATACCGAACTTTTCGGGGCCGCTCAGCGCTTCACCGGAGAGTTTTACGATCACCCGCCGGTAGTTCGGTTTCGCCATCGGGATGTCCCGCCCCTCGCAGCCGATTCCCGAGTGATAGGGCTATCGCATTTGCGAACGAAACCCAACAGGGCGCGGCAACTTTTGTTGGCGCATGATCTTATCCGAAAACCGGGCGCCACTTTTCGGGATCATGCGCTAATGTGCACCGGCTAGAGCGGCGACTTCGCCGCTAAAATCGCCTCCGGGGCGCTCAATGCCTTCGCCGAGGGCAAAGCGCTTAAAGCCGACAATCTTGATCGGGGCGCCGGCTTTCACCTCGGCCTCTTTGACGGCCGCCGCCACGCTTTGCTTGTTTTTCTCGTCGAAAATGAAGGCTTGATCGAGTAAGCACACTTCCTTGTAGAAACTCTTCAGACCGGATTCGACGATCTTTTCGACGACGTTTGCCGGTTTGCCCTCGGCCTTGGCGGCCAGCACGCCCTTCTCGCGAGCGATGGCCGCCGCATCGAGGCCGGACGGATCGATCGCCTGCGGATTGGCGAACGAGACGTGCATCGCCACCAGGCGCCCGAAGGCTTTGAGTTCCTCGACATTGCCGGTCGATTCGAGCGTGACAATCACACCGATCCGGCCGAGCCCGCCGCCGACGGAATTGTGCACGTAGCTCGCCACCGCACCCTTACCGACGGACAGTTCGGCGGCGCGGCGCAGCGTCATGTTCTCGCCGACCTTGGCGATGGTGTCCGCGATAGCATCCGCGATCGTGATGCTGCCGGCGCGCGCGGCGAGAATTTTGTCGATGTCGGAGCCGGCATCGAGCGCCGCATCGGCGATCATCTTGACCAGGCCTTGGAACAAATCGTTGCGGGCGACAAAATCGGTTTCGGAATTCACCTCCACCACGATGCCCTTGGTCGGGGTGAGCGCGACACCGACGAGGCCCTCGGCGGCGACCCGGCCCGCCTTCTTCGCCGCCTTGGACAGCCCCTTCTTGCGCAGCCAGTCCACCGCGGATTCGAGATTGCCGCCGGTTTCGTTGAGGGCTGCCTTGCAATCCATCATGCCCGCTCCGGTCTGTTCACGGAGCTCCTTCACCATGGCTGCGCTGATGTTCGTCATTGCGGTCGGTCCGGGCTCACACTTCCTCTGCGGTCAGTTCCTTCGCCTTGGTAATCCAGCTGTCGACGCGGCCGGGAAGTCCCACCTCCTCGCCGACATTGTGAGCGGCGGTGGAAGAGAGTTCGGCGATCTGCTGATAGTGAAAGATGCCGAGGTCGTTGAGTTGCTTTTCGATCGCCGGCGATATGCTGGGAAGCTTCTTAAGATCGTCGGCGACGCCGCGCGGACCGGACAGCGGTTCGAAGCCGAGTTTGTTGGTCTCCGGCGGCAATTCTTCGACGATCGGTTCGGCGTGCGCGCCGGCGTCGATGCCATGCGAACCTTGGGCGCGTGAAATGCCGTCGAGCGCGGCCTTGGCGACCAGATCGCAGTACAGCGTAATGGCGCGGCTCGCATCGTCGTTGCCGGGCACGACAAAAGTGATGCCGTCCGGATCGCAATTGGTGTCGACGATGGCCGCGACCGGAACGTTGAGACGGCGCGCTTCCTTGATCGCGATATCTTCCTTGTTGGTGTCGATCACGAAAACCAGGTCGGGAAGCCCGCCCATGTCCTTGATGCCGCCGAGCGCGCGGTCGAGCTTGTCGCGTTCGCGCTGCAGCGTCAGCCGCTCTTTCTTGGTGTAGCCCTGCGCCTCATTGGAGGAGAGCATTTCCTCAAGCGTGCGCAGTCGCTTGATCGAATTGGACACCGTTTTCCAGTTGGTCATCGTGCCGCCGAGCCAGCGCGAATTGACGTAGTACTGCGCCGACCTTTTCGCCGCTTCGGCGATGGCGTCCTGGGCTTGGCGCTTGGTGCCGACGAACAGGATGCGTCCGCCCTGCGCGACGGTATCGCTGACGGCTTGCAATGCGCGATGCAGCATCGGCACGGAGAGCGTCAGATCGATGATGTGGATGTTGTTGCGGGTGCCGAAGATGTACTCGGACATCTTCGGGTTCCAGCGGTGAGACTGATGGCCGAAATGAACGCCAGCTTCCAAAAGCTGGCGCATGCTGAAGTCTGGCAGCGCCATAAAAGTTCTCCGGTTGATCCGCCGCGGACCGATGAGCCCGGCCATTTGGCCGGACACCGGACGGCTTCTAAGCCAAGGTCCGCGTGTGAGATTGCCCGGCTTATATAGGGCGCCCTGCCCTAGTGCAACAACTGGCCGAAGCTAAAGCGGCGGCGCCTAAAGCGCCTCGACCGTGACGACGCCGGTCACCGCCTTGATGGCGCCGGCAATTTGCGGCGAGACCTTAAAGCGCCCGGGCAACTTGACTTCGACCTCGCTGCCGTTGCGCAGCATCAAGACCATGCTGACTTCGCCCTCCCCGGACTGCTGCGCCGTGTCCGCGCCATTGCGGGCGGCGGCGCTCGGCATCGATTGAAGCCGCTTTACCACGCCGGCAATCGGCGTCTCGTCGCGCAGGAAGACCCGCAAGCCGCGCTGCATTTTGGCTGCCGTCTCGTCGAGCGGCTCGACCGATTGGATGCGGGCGCGTACCTCGTCGGCCTGGACCTCCGCGGTGAGGAAGAGAAGCACCGCCGTGCCCGGCTCCAACAGGTCGCGATATTGCGCCAAGCCTTCCGCGAACAGCACGGCCTCGTAATGGCCGCTCGGATCGGACAGGCCGATGATGCCCATTTTGGTGCCGTTCTTGGTGCGGCGCTCGGTGCGCGCGACGACAGTTCCGGCGACGCGGCCGGCGCCGGCGCCGCTTTTGACCGCGCGCGCGAATTCGGACCACGACTGCACGCGAAGCCGCTTGAGCGCCGCGGCATAGTCGTCGAGCGGATGGCCGGAGAGGAAAAAGCCGACCGCCTCATACTCGCGCTGCAGCCGCTCCGCGGGCAACCACGGTTCGAGCGCCGGCACCGCGATCGGCGCCGGCGATGACGCGCCGGTGAACAGTTCGGATTGCCCGTGCGCCGCATCATCCTGGGTGCGCTGCGCGGTTGCCAGTAGCGCGTCGACGGCGGCGTTGCCGCGCGCGCGGTTCGGTTCGATGGCGTCAAAGGCGCCGGCGGCGACGAAGCTTTCCAGCACGCGCTTGTTGATCGCGCGCGGATTGATGCGGCGGCCGAAATCGGCCAAATCGGCGAAGAGTTTTTCGCCGCGCGCGGCGATGATGCTCTCGACGGCCTGGCGGCCGACGCCGCGCAGCGCCGCCAGCGCGTAATAGATCGTGTTGCCGGCGACGTCGAATTCGAGGCCCGAGCGATTGATCGAGGGCGGCTCGACCTTGATGCCGAGCCGTTCGGCCTCGGCGCGAAATTCGGCGAGCTTGTCGGTATTGCCCATGTCGAGCGTCATCGACGCCGCCAGGAACTCGACCGGATAATTGGCCTTCATATAGGCGGTCTGGTAGGTGAGCAGCGCATAGGGCGCCGAGTGCGATTTGTTGAATCCGTATTCGGCGAACTTGGCGCAGGTATCGAAGATGGCCTCGGCGTCGGCGCGTCCGATACCGCGCTCGATGGCGCCGGAGATGAAGCTGTCGCGTTGCGAGGCCATCTCCCTGCGATCTTTCTTACCCATCGCGCGGCGCAGGATATCGGCCTTGCCGAGGCTGTAGCCGGCGAGATCGCGGGCGATCTGCTGGACCTGCTCCTGGTAAGTGATGATGCCGTAGGTCGCCTGCAGGATCGGCTCAAGCTTGGGATGCAGATAGTCGGTGCTCTCGTGGCCCAGTTTGCGCGCACAATAAGTCGGGATGTTCGCCATCGGTCCGGGACGATAGAGCGCCACTAGCACGATCAGATCCTCAAACCGGTCCGGGCGCATATCGACCAACGCGCGGCGCATACCCTGACTTTCCACCTGGAACACGCCGACCGTCTCGCCGCGGGCCAACATCTCGTAGGTCTTGGCGTCGTCGAGCGGCAGATTGGTCAGATCGATATCGATGCCCCGCCGCCGCACCAGCTTCACCGCGTGATCGAGCACGGTCAGCGTCTTGAGACCGAGGAAGTCGAACTTCACCAATCCCGCCGGCTCGACCCATTTCATGTTGAACTGCGTCACCGGCATCAACGACTTCGGATCGCGATAGAGCGGCACCAGTTCGGTCAATGAGCGCTCGCCGATGACGATGCCGGCGGCGTGCGTCGAGGCATGGCGGTGCAAGCCTTCGAGTTTCTGCGCGATGTCGAAGGCGCGCCGGGTCACCGGATCGCGGTCGCGCTCGGCCTGCAATCGCGGCTCGTCCTCGATGGCGCGCTTGAGCGTAACCGGGTTCGCCGGGTTCTGCGGCACGAGCTTGCACAGCTTGTCGACCTGCCCGTACGGCATCTGCAGCACGCGGCCGACGTCCCGCAGCACGCCGCGTGCCTGCAAGGTGCCGAACGTAATGATTTGAGCGACGCGGTCGTGGCCGTATTTGTCCTGGACGTAATGAATGACCTCGTCACGCCGCTCCTGGCAGAAGTCGACGTCGAAGTCCGGCATCGAAATGCGCTCCGGATTGAGAAAGCGCTCGAACAACAGGCCGAAGCGGATCGGATCGAGGTCGGTAATAGTGAGCGCGTAGGCAACGAGCGAGCCGGCGCCGGAGCCGCGGCCCGGGCCGACCGGGATGCCTTGCGCCTTCGCCCACTGGATGAAATCGGCAACGATGAGGAAGTAGCCGGCGTATTTCATGCGCTCGATTACGCCCAGCTCGAAGTCGAGCCGCTCGTGATATTCTTCCAGCGCATGACTTTGCGCGACGCCATACCGCGCCAGACGCGCCTGCAGTCCGGCTCGCGCGGCTTTGCGCAGCGCCTGCGCCTCATCGGCGCCGCTTGAGTCGAAGCGCGGCAGAATCGGCGCCTGGGTGCACGGGCGGAACGTGCAACGCTCCGCGATCTCGACCGTTGCCGCCAGCGCCTCCGGCAAATCGGCGAACAAAGCCGCCATTTCGGCGCGGCCCTTGAAGCGGTGCTCCACCGTCACTTGCCGCCGGTCGGCGTCGGCGATCAGCTTGCCGTCGGCAATGCAGAGGAGCGCATCGTGCGCTTCGTGATCCTCCCGCGTCGCAAAGAACGGTTCGTTGGTCGCGACCAGCGGCAGGCCGCGCGCATAAGCAAGATCGATCAAGCCCGCTTCCGCCGACCGCTCGGCCGGCAGGCCGTGGCGCTGCAATTCGATATAGAAACGGTCGCCGAACAGGCGCTGCAACTCTTCGCAGCGCGCGAGCGCGAGCACGTTCTGTCCGCCGACGAGCGCTACGTCGAGCGGCCCATTCGGACCGCCGGAGAGCGCGATCAAGCCATCGGTCTCGGCATCGAGCCAAGCGAGCTTGATATGCGGCCGTTCCTGCGGCGGCGTCTCGAGAAAAGCGCGCGAAGAAAGCCGCATCAGGCTGCGATAGCCCGCTTCGCTTGCAGCGAGCAGCACGATCCGCTGCCAAACGTGGTCTATCGCGCCATTGCGAATTTCCTGATCGCCGAAGTCGACGCCAAGCGCGCAGCCGACGATCGGTTGGATGCCGACGCCGGCCAGCTTTTCGGAAAATTCGAGCGCACCGAACATGTTGTCGCTGTCGGTGAGCGCCAATGCCGGCTGACGGTCCTTTTTCGCAAGCTCCGCCAAGCGCGCAACCGTCAGCGCGCCCTCGAGCAGCGAATAGGACGAATGAACGTGCAAATGCACGAAGGGGGCTTCAGGCATTGCTTCCGTGACCGCGGGCTCTCGCCGGGCGAGATCCGGCGACGATCCGGATTCGACTCGGCCGTTCGACCATGCGTTCGACCATGGCGGATCGCGACTGCGACTGTCCATCGTCCGCGCCCGCCGCGAGGCGCGCTGTCCCCACTATGCTCGATCCTTGCACCAGCCTTGCACCAGCCTTGCACCAGCGCGCTTACAGCACGCCCAGAACCTGCGCCCAGACGGCCACGGTGGCCAGGAACAAGCTCAATGAGGCCAAAGCGAGAGCCTCTTCAGCAACTGCGCGAACCATTTGCGACCCCCCAAGCACCTAAATGAATTGGAACGAACAAAGAACTTAGTTCACTTTATGTTCTCAGTCAAGCGTCGGTAGTGGGTCAGTTTCAATTGTGGCAGGAAGGCTAACCGCGCGCATGAGTAACCCGACTCGCCCGCTGCGTGTTTTGGGAGGTAATATCGCGCCTTTGGGGAGGGCGCAGATGCCACGTGTTCGCACGAGATTCCCGAATGTGTTTGTAGGACATCCGTTTTCGGATCGGTTCCCGGTCAAAAAATTCAGACGAATATTTCAGGAGCTACCGTTCAAGGTCGTTTACGGCAATACGAGTTTAGAAGCTGAACATCTGCTCGACATTATGAGAGATAATGTCACTAAAGCGGATTTTTCCATATTCGATCTCTCGGGCTGGAATCCAAATGTCGCCCTCGAACTTGGACTTGCGCAAGGACTGCGAAAGAAGCCTGGTAAGCCTTATTACATCCTTCTGAACACTAGGCGCTCGGGGAATGTGCCAGCGGATATTCAAGGAATACAGCGATTCGAATACACGTCCTATGATTACAAACCTGCCGCCGGACTAGGAGACCAGCTAATAAATTACGTGCTGGCGAAACAATATTGGATAAAGAAAATTTGGACTGCCCTTCCCGAAGCTGGAAAAGGACAAAAGAAACGTCTTATGGCAATTAGAATCCTCGCACACATGAGAGATCACGCACAACTAACGCCGGATAACTTACAAACTATTGCGCGCGGCACGCGCTTGCGCTCAGACGATAGAACTGAGGTACTAGATGTGCTGCGCAAACTAAAGCTCCTTCGCAAAATCAAAAATGCAAATGCGTTCAAGCAAGGACGCAAAATTTTTAACTAGCCGCACTTTGCTTACGATTAGAAAGCCAAATCACCGATTCATTCTTAATCCACCGCCCCGCCTCGTCTTCCGTTGCAAAGCCTTCGATCCTATCAATCGTGCCGTCCGGCAGTGTGGCGCGCACGTAGTAACCGCCGCCAATCGCCCATCGCTCAACCTCAAATATCGGCTTCGTAGTGCGCTTGCGCTTTGCTTCAAACGCATCGAGTACATTGATCACATCGACCATTTCCCAAAGGCGATCCGTCACGCCAGCGGCCATTGCGGGGCTAACCTTCAGCGTTTGGCGCAGCCGGACGACATCGCCCGTGGGCGGCGCGCGACATCTATGACGAGTTTAGCCGCTTAGCTGAAGTCCCTAAGGCGTTTGGGGTGCGCTGTCATGGCGATGTCGTTCGTTGGGACGTCCCACCATGAGGTACTTCAACAGAAAGCCATTGTCGTTTGCCGACAACGGGTGGCCGCAATTGACGCAAAATAAGGCTTTGTTCTGTGCTTCGCCGGATTCCAGTTTTGGAACTCGCACAAGCTTGTAGAAGGCTCCGCATTCCGGGCAGCGAAAATCGCGGGGTGGGCCTCCGGGCATAATTAACGATAGGCTCCTTTCGACCCGGCTGGCAAGCCGATTTGGCTGCCGCTGAGCCGCTCCATTAAATTGTGACTCCCCGATCCGGCGTCGCATAATTTTCACGGTCTATGTGCCACACTGCGACGAACGCAAGTCCCTGCGTTCGCCAAAGTCGTGGGCCCTGAGCCCCAACATCCCCTTGTTGGGGCTCATTTTCCTTGTGCGGCGCAGGCAGCGTCGCCCGCACATCGTAGCCACCGCCAATCGCCCATCGCTCGATCTCAAATATCGTCTTCGCAGAGCGCTTGCGCTTCGCTTCAAACGCTTCGAGTACCTCGACGACATCGACGATTTCCCAAAGGCCGTCCGTCGCGCCAGCGGCCATTGCCCCGCTGACTTTCAGCGTTTGGGGACGCCAAAGAAATTGCTGTGGCTGACGTCGATCACGGACTTAGCCGCTGAGCTGAAGTCCCCGGAGCTTTTGCGAAGCTTGGTCATTTCGCGTAGCCCTGCGATCGCAGCCAGTCGATGCGACGGGTTCCCTGCAGCCATTCGTCGACTTCGGCTTTGGTTTTGAAGCCTTTGATGTAACGAATCTCGACACCGGGACAGTGCGCCTCGATTTGCCAGTCGTCCTGCGTGATGCGCTTGAGTTTGAAGATGACCCTGACCCGAGGAGCTTTGCCCATGGCGCCGAATATGACGCCTTTGGCTCGGTCGGCAAGCCTCTGAGGCGGCCTTATTCAAACTGTTCCACTACCCAAGCACCTTCGGCGCAGTTTTCGCGCACCGTGGGCGCAGACCTGCCCTACCGAAGGCCGATCCACCCGGCGCGGCGGAGCGTATAGTATGATCATCGCCCCGGCCGGACCGGCCGACGATTCGGAACTGGCCCCAAGCCGGTGCGTTGTTGCTAAGCTGTAGCAGTCCTGCTCTATCCGGCAATCACTACAAAACGTGGAGGAGGGTTTTATGCGAAAACTGACGATGACCTTGACGGCAGCGGCGCTCATGCTGGGAACCATGGCTATTGCGGTCAATGCGCAAACCCAGGCGTCGGGCGCGGCCAGTCTTCACGCTCAAATCCAGAACGCGACGCCGATCCACAAAGCGGCATGCGGCGGTTTCGGTCCATATTGCCCGCCAGGCACGACCAGGGTGTGCGGACCTTACCGTTGCTGGTGCCGCCCCTGCTATTGAGCAGCCCGAGTAAACGATGAGTCATAACGAGGCCGCCATCCCGGCGGCCTCGTTATCATTGCCGACACGATACCCTTACCTGCTGCGGGAATTATCTTCGCCGAGCTGCAATAACGGCGTGGGTTTCGGCGTTAATGCCCACAAGCAACTGCCAAGCCAGGGAGGCGGTCATTGAGGCGTTTATTCCTTGCACTGAAAGCGCTTGCAATTCTCGTCGCTATCGCTGGAAACGTAACCACTGCTATCGCACAAAATTATCCGTGGTGCGCGCAATATAGCGGCGACATGAGCGGCGCCATGAATTGCGGCTTCAGCACTTACGCGCAATGCATGGAAGACGTAAGCGGCGTCGGCGGGTTTTGCATGCTCAACAACCGCTATGTGCCGCCGGTCTCGGCGGCGCATTCGCGCCAGCAGGCGCGCAAGCCTCACGCCCGTGAACAGTCCTGACCCGATTGTTCTGGACAGGTCTCCGCTGCTGCGGCGTTTGTCGATACTGGCGATTGGTGTCACTTCGGCGACGATCGCGACCGCAGCCGCAGCGCAAAATTATCCGTGGTGCTCGAATTTCGCCGACGGCGCCGGCACCAATTGCGGCTTCTCGACCGAAACGCAATGCAAGGTCACGGTCCAAGGCAGCGGCGGCTATTGTGACCACAACAATCTCTACAAGCCGCCGGTCGCCGCGGCGCCGGCGCGGCATGAGGTGCACAAACACCGTCCCGGCAAACATTCCTGACGGTGCGGCGCGTGAACGCAAGTGCGGCACCGAGCGTTGCCGATGCGGAAAGGAGAACAGTCATGAAGGCCGGACTTTTTCTATTTGGACTTCTGCTCGCCACGACGGCGATCGGCGCCAGCGCGCAAGCGCAAAATTATCCGTGGTGCGCCTATTACGGCAACGGCAACGAGGGCACCAATTGCGGATTCGTGAGCTTCGCCCAGTGCATGGCCGACGTGAGCGGAATCGGCGGCTATTGCGAGCCAAACAACATGTATCATCCCCCGGCGGGGCCGCATAAGCACCGCGTCCGATCCTGAGTTTTGAAGTTCAGGTCAATTCGACGATCAAGCCGTCGCGGATGGTCACGCGGCGATCCATTTGCGCGGCAATATCCATGTTGTGGGTCGCGATGAGGGTCGCGAGCCCGGAGGCGCGCACCAACTGATTGAGCGTGCCGAAAACGTGGTCGGCGGTATGGACGTCGAGGTTGCCGGTCGGCTCGTCGGCGAGCAGGATGCGCGGCGCATTGGCGACCGCGCGCGCGATTGCGACGCGCTGCTGTTCGCCGCCCGAGAGTTCCGCCGGCCGATGCGTCAGCCGATCCTTAAGACCCAGATAGCTCAACAGCTCGGTGCCGCGCGCGTTCGCCTCCCGGCGCGACAGGCCGTGGATCATTTGCGGCAGAACGACATTTTCGAGCGCGGAGAATTCCGGCAGCAAATGATGGAACTGATAGACGAAGCCGATTTCGGTGCGCCGGATCCGCGTGCGCGCAATGTCGGACAGATTCGAAGTAGCAACCGCGTCGATATAGACCTCGCCGGCGTCGGGATGTTCGAGCAGGCCCGCGATGTGGAGCAGCGTCGATTTGCCGGCGCCGGAAGGACCGACCAACGCCACCGACTGGCCGGCCCATACCGCGAGCTCGGCGCCGCGGAGGATATCGAGCGTCGAATCCCCCTGGCGAAATTGCCGGCAGATACCGTGCAGAAAGACGAGCGGCTGCGCGTCCTTGGCGCTCGACGTGGTGACTTCGGCTATCGTGGTGGTGTCGTCCATTGCGCCCGATCATTCATAGCGCAGCGCTTCGACCGGATCGAGCCGGGCCGCGCGCCATGATGGATAGAGCGTCGCGAGCAGCGACAGAGCAAGCGCCATGACGACGACTGCCGAGGTTTCCTTGACGTTCATATCGGCCGGCAGCTGCGACAGGAAATAGAGTTCCGGCGAGAATAGCTCGGTGTTGGTCAGCCACGACAAAAAGCGGCGGATGTCCTCGATATAGGCGCAGACGATCACGCCGATGACGAAGCCCACCCCGGTGCCCACCACTCCGATCGAAGCGCCGGTTATGAGAAAGACGCGCATGATAGCGCCTTGCGTCGCGCCCATGGTGCGCAGGATGGCGATGTCGCTGCCTTTGTCTTTCACCAGCATGATCAATCCGGAGACGATATTGAGCGCCGCCACCAGCACGATCAGGGTGAGGATCAAAAACATCACGTTGCGCTCGACCTGAAGCGCATTGAAGAACGTGGCGTTACGCTGCCGCCAGTCGACCATGTAGATCGGCCGCCCGGCCGCATCGGTCACCAGTTTGCGGAAGCGATCGATATGGTCCGGATCGTCGGTATAGACCTCGACCGCGGTAACGTCGCCGGCGCGGTTGAAATAGGCCTGCGCTTCGGTCAGCGGCATGAAGACGAAGGCGGAATCGTATTCGGACATGCCGATCTCGAATACGGCCGCGATCTTGTAAGCCTTGATCCGCGGCGTCGTGCCCATCGGCGTCACCGCGCCGCGTGGCGCCACCAGCGTGAGATTATCGCCGGCCCGCACCGAAAGCTGCTCGGCGAGCCGCGCGCCGATCGCAATGCCCTGGCCGTCGTCGAAGCCGTCGAGCGTGCCCTGTTTGACGTTCTTGGAAATCTGAGTGAGCTTCATCAGGTCGGCGCCGCGCATGCCGCGCACGACAACGCCTGACGCATTGAACGGCGAAGAAGCCAGCGCCTGGCCCTCGACCAGCGGCGCGGCGAGATAGATGCCGGGGACTTTGGCGATCCGGTCGGCAACGGCGGCGTAGTCGGTGAGCGGAGATTCCAGCGGCTGGATCAAAAGATGACCGTTCAGCCCTAAAATCTTCGACAGGAGTTCCTGGCGAAACCCATTCATCACCGCCATGACGATGATCAGCGTGGCGACGCCGAGCATGATGCCGAGAAACGAAAAACCGGCGATAACGGATATGAATCCCTCTTTGCGCCGGGCGCGTAGATAGCGCAGCGATAACATCCATTCATAGGCTGAAAAGGGATGGGTGCCGGTCGGATCGGCCATCTATGTCAGGTCCCCGTGAACATCCCGAGTTTCACACGATTCTGGCGGTTTCAAGCCGCGCCATATCGCGTCATACCGTCGCCGCGCACAATTTTATGCCGTCAGTCGAACTACGGCGTCGGCCGCAGACATGAGTTCCCGCTGCCCGTCGGCGCGCCGCTTCACCTCGACCTTGCCTTCGGCAAGACTGCGCGGTCCGACCAGGATCTGCCAAGGAATGCCAATAAGATCGGCCGTGGCGAATTTTGAGCCGGGCCGCTCGTCGAGGTCGTGATAAAGGGCGTCGACGCCTTTGCCCTTGAACGCGGAATAGAGCTGCTCGCAGGCTTGGTCGGTGTCGCTGCCGCCCTGTTTCAGGTTGAGGATCATGACCTTGAACGGCGCGACCGGCTCCGGCCATTTGATCCCGGCCTCGTCGTGGGAGGCCTCGATGATGGCGGCGACGAGCCGGCTCGGTCCGATGCCGTAGGACCCCATCTGCACCGGCCGGTCCACGCCATCGGGACCGGTCACAAAAGCCTTCATCGGCTCGGAATACTTGGTGCCGAAGTGGAATATATGGCCGACTTCGATGCCGCGCGCCGAAACGCGCTTGGCGGCCGGAAGCGCGTCGAAGGCGGCCGCGTCATGTTTCTCCGACGTCGCCGCATAGAGCGACGTCCACTTGTCCACAATCGCCTGCAAGCGCCCGACATGGGTGAAATCCACCTCCGGCCCGGGAACTTCGAAGCCGAGATAGTCGCTGTGGCAGAATACTTCGCTCTCGCCGGTCGCGGCGAGGATGATGAATTCGTGGGAAAGATTGCCGCCGATCGGTCCGCTTTCCGCCACCATCGGGATCGAGCGCAGCCCCATGCGGGCGAAGGTGCGCAAATAGGCGACGAACATGCGGTTATAGGCGTGCTTCGAGCCGGCGAAATCGAGATCGAACGAATAGGCGTCCTTCATGAGGAACTCGCGTCCGCGCATCAGCCCGAAGCGCGGCCGCACTTCGTCGCGGAACTTCCATTGGATGTGGTAGAGGTTGAGCGGCAGATCCTTGTACGAGCGGACATAGGATCGGAAGATCGCCGTGATCATCTCCTCGTTGGTCGGGCCGTAGAGCATGTCGCGCTCGTGGCGGTCCTTGATCCGCAGCATCTCCTTGCCATAGGCCTCGTAGCGGCCGCTCTCACGCCACAGCTCGGCGGACTGGATGGTCGGCATCAGCAGCTCGATCGCGCCGGAGCGGTCCTGTTCCTCCCGCACGATGGCGCAGACCTTTTGCAGCACGCGAAAGCCCAACGGCAGAAACGCATAAATTCCGGCCGCCTCCTGCCGGATCATGCCGGCGCGCAGCATGAGGCGGTGCGATACGATCTCCGCCTCCTTCGGCGTCTCACGTAAATTCGGCAGGAAGTATCGGGAAAGGCGCATGAATTCTCATCAAGACCGGGATTGACGTCGCCGCCGCAGTGAAGCCGCAACGAGGCTGGAAATACAAGAGGCCGACAGCTTTTGCTCTACAACGAAAGTTCCATCGAAATATTTCGTGTCACGCACTGGTATCATGATGACAACTGATGGGAGATCGACTACCAATGCTGCGCGAACTCGGCGTCGCGAACGCAACGCGGCGATCAGGGTAGCGGTCCAAGTCTCGGGAGGACGACCCGCGAGCGCAAAGCATCGCCAGCCACGCCAGTAATGCGTACTCAAAAGTAAGCGTGGGTCATGGGTTAGATGAGGATTTTACGGCAGGGCTCTTGCCCTGCTTTTTCTTTTCCGGCGAGCGCCGAGTTAGCCGCATAGTTCAGGTCAGTAGTCTCGTATAAGATATTGAGATATAATCACTATTTTGCGTAATCAAATCGTCCCATCAGGCCGGTCAGCGTCACCAGATGCTCGGCATAGACCAGGTAAAATCCGGCATAGACCACAACGGCCAGCGCTGTCGTCCACAACAGTTTCCGGCCGAGCCTGACGTCGGTCGGCGCGCCGGGATCGGTGCCGGGGACCATGTCTCCGCCCTCATGCTGGCTGTGCACGCCCCACGGCAGCACGGCGAACAGGCTGACCCACCAGATCAGGAAAAACGCCGCCAGCGCGGTCGTGAGGGTCATGTCAGGCCTGTTCCAGCTCGACCAGGGTGCCGGAAAAATCCTTTGGGTGCAGGAACAGAACCGGCTTGCCGTGGGCTCCGGTCTTCGGCTCGCCGTCGCCGAGCACCCGCGCGCCGGCCGCTTTGAGCGCATCGCGGGCGGCGCGGATATCGTCCACCTCGTAGCAGATATGGTGCATGCCGCCGTCCGGATTGCGCTCGAGGAATTTTGCGATCGGCGAATTCTCGCCGAGCGGTTCGAGCAGCTCGATCTTGGCATTCGGCAGTGTGATGAATACTGTGGTCACACCATGGTCGGGCTGCGGCACCGCGGCCGATACCTGCGCGCCTAAAGTGTCGCGGTAGACGGCGGACGCTTTGCCGAGGTCACGAACGGCGATCGCTACGTGATTGAGCTTGCCGATCATGTTTCCAAATCTCCTGCACCGGCAGGGTATTATACCGTCAACACATGCACATGGCAGATCGGCTTTTTGTTCCAGCGCTCGGCGATCCGCCCGCGCACGCCGCGGCGCACCGCTTCGGCCACGGCATCGGGATCGCGGCGGCGCGGTTTTGGCATTGATTCAAACGCTTCCTCGACGGCGTCACGCGCGATCTCGATCATCGAAGCGCCGATGGCGTCGACCTCCGGCAGTCCGATCAGTTCGACTTCAGGATCGGCCATGAGCATGCCCTTGTCGCTTAAGGCCAAAGCGACCGACACGATGCCGGCAAAGCTTAAGCGCCGCCGCGCCGCCACGGTGCGCGCTTCGGCACTGATGAGGAGCGAGCCGTCCTTGTAAAGCCGGCCCGACGGCACCTCGTCGATGATTTCCGCACCCTCCGGGCCGAGGCGAACCAGATCGCCGTTGCGGCAGATCAGGACGTTCGGCACTCCGGCGCGGCGGGCGAGTTCGGCATGCTCGGCGAGATGCAAGGCTTCGCCATGCGCGGGGATGAGGATCTTTGGCCGCACCCAGCCAATCATGTCACGCAGCTCGTCGCGCCGGGGGTGGCCGGACACGTGAACGAGATGGGTGCGGTCGGTAATGACCTCAACGCCCTGGCTGACCAGGCCGTTGATCACGCGCGCGATGGCCTTTTCGTTGCCCGGGATCGGACGGGCCGAGAAAATGACGCGATCGCCCCGCGCGAGCGTGACTTGCGGATGCTCGTCCTCGGCGATACGCGCGAGCGCGGCGCGCGGCTCGCCCTGGCTGCCGGTGCACAGCGCCAAAACCTTGTCGGGCGGCAGATAGCCGTAGCTCTCAGCGCTGCGAAAATCCTGGACGCCGTCGAGATAACCGGTCTCACGCGCGACCTGGACCACGCGCTCCATCGCCCGGCCGACGAGGACAACCTCTCGTTCGGCGGCGCGGGCGGCGTCCGCAACCGCGCGCAGGCGCCCGACATGGGAGGCAAAGGTCGTCACCGCGACGCGGCGCGGCGCAGTGCGGATGAGTTCGGCGAGCGTCTTGGCGACGTCGGTTTCCGACGGCGAGCGCCCTTCCCGGACCGCATTCGTGGAATCGCCAATGAGCGCGAGCACGCCTTCGTCGCCGAGCGCCGTGAGCTTCGCCGCGTCGGTCGGCGCGCCGATGAGCGGGGTGGGATCGATCTTCCAGTCACCGGTATGCAGCACGGTGCCGGCCGGAGTGCGGATGGCGAGCGCATTCGATTCCGGGATCGAGTGGGCAACATTGATGAAGTCGATTGTGAACGGGCCGAGCGTCAGATGCCCGCCCATCGGCACGACCTTGACCGGAATCTGCGGCGCGCCGGGTTCCGACAGGCGCTTCGCCTCGAACAGAGCCGCCGTGAACGGCGTAGCGTAGAGCGGCACTTTAAGGCGCGGCCATAGATCGATCAGCGCGCCCATATGGTCTTCGTGACCGTGGGTCAGCACGAGACCTAAGATGTTTTTGCGTTCCTCTATCAGATAGCTGATGTCCGGCAGGATCAGATCGATGCCGGGCAACTGCTCCTCGGACGCAAACGACACGCCGCAATCGACGATGAGCCATTGCCGGCGTCGCGCATCGCCAAACCCGTAGATCGAGAGGTTCATCCCGATCTCGCCGATGCCGCCCAGCGGCGCGAAGACGAGTTCCTTGTGCGGCATTTGTTTGGCTGTCCTGGCTCAACCCAGCCGGCTTGGAACGGGCCGGCTGCCGCGAAGATCGAATGGAAAAATATCGCCCGCCGAGATTTTCTCGGTGCCGCCGTCGCGAAGTTCCAGAATGAGCCGGCCGGATTGATCGAGACCGACGAAGCGGCCGTGCTTTTCGCCGGCGCCGTTACGTATTGTAACCTCCTCGCCGACGCCGCGTGCGGCGGCAAGCCAGTCGGCGAGAATGGCCGAAAAATTTTGGCCGCGGGCCCACTGCGCAATGCGCCGGCACATCGTGGCGGAGAGCTGCCGGAACAGTTTCTGCGGCGTGATATCGGCGCCATGGGCGCGCAGATCGGTCGCAGGGTATGCCGCGGCCGGCGGATGGCTCGCGCAATTGACGCCGATGCCGATGACCACGCTCACGCCCCCGCCCGGCTCGACTTCCCCCTCGATCAGAATTCCCGCACACTTCCCGCCTGCGAGCAAAACATCGTTCGGCCATTTGAAGGCAAGCTGCGGCGCGAGCGCCGGCGCCACGGCGATGATGGCATCGCGCAACGCCAAAGCCGCGACGAAGGCGAGTTCCGGCGCGCGCTCGGACGGCGCCGGCTCGCGAAGAAGGAGGCTCGCATAGAGATTGCCCGGAGGTGAAACCCAGGAGCGATCGATCCGGCCGCGCCCTTCCGTTTGCGCCACAGCGGTGATCCAGAGCGGTCCACGTTCGCCATGATGCGCCCGAATGCGGGCTTCCCTATTGGTCGAGCCGACGCTGGCGAGGGTTTCAAGCCTCACGCCCGCCTCGACAGCTATTGTGTCAAGTTGCATCAGAACAAGGAATGCGCGGCCGCGCTCGCTACGCCGACGAGCGGCCCCGGATAGAGGAAGAACAGGATGTTGAACAGACCGCAGATCGCCAGCACGACCCGCAGTTCATACGGCATGTTGTAGAACGCTTCGACCGGCTCGTCGAAATACATGATCTTGATAATCACCAGATAGTAATACGCCCCAACCACGCTCGCGAGCACGCCGATGACGGCAAGAACATAAAGTCCGGCCTTGATCGCGGCGAGGAACACGTAGAATTTCGCGAAAAAGCCGGCGAGCGGCGGCACGCCGGCCATCGAGAACAACAACATCGCCAAAAAGAACGCAGTCGCCGGATGGGTGCGCGCCATGCCGGCAAGCTGGTCGATCGATTCCACCATGCCCGCACTGCGCCGCATCGACAGGATCACGGCGAAAACGCCGAGCGTCATGGCGACGTAGATCGCGACATAGATGAGAACGCCCTGCACGCCCTCGGCGGTCCCGGCGGCAAGCCCGATCAGCGCAAAGCCCATATGGCCGATCGACGAATAGGCCATCAGGCGCTTGATGTTGCGCTGTCCGATCGCGGCGAAAGCGCCGAGCACCATCGAGGCGATGGACACGAAGACCAGGATCTGCTGCCACTGCGTCGTGATGGCGGGAAAGGCCACGACCGCGGTGCGCACGAACATTGCGATGCCCGCCACTTTCGGCGCGGCGGCAAAAAACGCCGTCACCGGCGTCGGTGCGCCTTCATAGACGTCCGGCGTCCACATGTGGAACGGCACGGCGGAGACTTTGAAACAGAAGCCGGCGAACAAAAAAACGATGCCGAAAATCAATCCGATGCCGGCCGGTCCGCCCTGCCCCGCCGCGCGCGCGATGCCGGCAAAGCTCACGGTGCCGGTGAAGCCGTAAGTCAATGACGCGCCGTAGAGCAGCATTCCGGACGACAGTGCGCCGAGCACGAAATATTTCAGGCCGGCTTCGGTCGAACGCAACGAGTCGCGGTGGCTTGCAGCCACGACATAAAGCGGCAGGCTCATCAATTCGAGGCCGAGATAAAGCGCGATCAGGTCCGCCGCCGATATCAGCATCAGCATGCCGAGCGTCGAGAGCACAATGAGCACGCCATACTCGAACCGCTCCTGGCGTTCACGCTTGGCGTAATCGAGCGACATGGCGATAGCGGCGGCCGAGCCGAGCAGCGCCAGGATTTTAAGAAACCGGGCAAAGTCGTCGACAATGAAGCTGCCGCCGAAGGTTGTCAGTTTGCCGGCCGGCAACAGCAACAGAATGAGGCCTGCGATCACCAAGAGGCCGATCGCGGCGACATCGACGATGCGCCCGGAGCGCTCGCCGCGAAAAACGCCCAGCATCAACAGCGCCATGGCGCCGAAGCCGAGAACGATCTCCGGCAGCAGCGGAACAAGCCTGGCAAGGTGCGCGGTATCCATTGCTTCCTTTGGCGTTACCTCGTCAGCGCCGCCGTCTGCACGGCACTGAGCGCATGGTGATAATTGTCGATCAAGGCCGTTACTGAGGCCGAGGAAATATCGAGCACGGGCTTCGGATAGACGCCGAACACGATGGTCAGGATGACGAGCGGCGCCAAGATCGTGATCTCGCGCCAGCCGATGTCGCGGATATTGAACAGGCTCGGCCTTTCCAGCCTGCCGAAAATGACCTTGCGGTAGAGCCACAGCGCATAGGCGGCCGACAGGATGGTGCCGATCGTCGCCAACGTCGCCACCCAATTATTGACCCGGAAGGTGCCGATCAGCGTCAAGAACTCGCCGACGAATCCCGACGTTCCCGGCAAGCCGACATTGGCCAGAGTGAACACCATGAAGACGAAGGCGTAGAGCGGCATGCGGTTGACCAGCCCGCCGTAGGCGGCGATTTCGCGCGTGTGCATGCGGTCATAAATGACGCCGACGCAAAGGAATAAAGCGGCCGAGACGATACCGTGCGAAAGCATCTGGAAAATTCCGCCGGCGACGCCTTGCGCCGTGACCGCGAAGATTCCCATGGTGACGAAGCCCATATGCGCGACCGAGGAATAGGCGATGAGCTTCTTAACGTCGTCCTGCATCAGCGCGACGAGCGACGTGTAGATGATGGCGACGATCGACAGCGCGTAAATGAGCGGCGCCAGATGTTGCGACGCCTCCGGAAACATCGGCAGCGAGAAGCGCAGAAAGCCGTAGCCGCCCATCTTCAACAGTATCGCGGCAAGGATCACCGAGCCCGCGGTGGGCGCTTCGACATGCGCGTCCGGCAGCCAGGTATGGACCGGCCACATCGGCAGCTTCACGGCGAACGAGGCAAGGAAAGCGAAAAAGGCCCAGGTTTGCAGCGCC
>Ga0210394_10000814_pt1 | contig 57273 bp, 38 predicted proteins | sample IncBWC12MmetaG_FD_160121 | JGI IMG/M metagenome (GOLD analysis project Ga0210394, IMG submission 160121) | Forest soil microbial communities from Barre Woods Harvard Forest LTER site, Petersham, Massachusetts, United States - Inc-BW-C-12-M | ecosystem: Environmental > Terrestrial > Soil >...
CAATTCCATGGCCGCGAGCTTTATGTCTATGCCATGGGGCAGGAGCCGTGGCTGAACTACGTGATGAGTGTGAAGTACACTGAACACTCCAACCCCATCATTCAATCGAACCGGCTGATGGAGGCTTGCCGCCAGCGCGGCATCACCGCCGAACGCCTGTTTGGCGAAAAAGAAATTCTGCTTGCCTAAGCATCAGCTCCCAACACTTCCGGTTCCCGAAATGCCATCTGCTGTTGACACTACACGCAGGCTGAGCCAGGCCGAGCGGCGCCAGTTGTTATTCGACTGGAACCGGACGGCCAGCGACTATCCGCGCGACTTGTGTGTTCACCAGATCTTTGAGCAGGAAGCCGAGCGGCGTCCGCAGGCCGTGGCTCTGAAGTTCCGCGACCGGCAGATGACGTATGGCGAACTCAATCAGAGAGCGAATCGGGTGGCGCGTTATTTGCGGGAGCTGGGAGTGGGGCCGGAAGTATTAGTTGGGACGCTCGTCGAACGGTCGTTTGAGATGGTGATTGGTTTATTGGCGGTTCTGAAGGCGGGAGGTGCTTTTGTTCCGCTGGATGCGAGCTATCCGGTGGAACGGCTGGCCTCCATGGCCGCGGACACTGAGGCTGCGGTGATGCTGGTGCAGGGGCCACTGGCCGAGTCGGTAAGGGAACAGAGCTGGTGCAAGACAGCGCGGGTGCGGCTGGATGAAAACTGTCCTGAGATTAATGGCCAGAGCGCCGGGAATCTTGACAATCGCAACACGGCGGAGAACCTGGCCTACGTGATGTACACCTCAGGATCGACGGGCACGCCGAAAGGCGTGATGGTACCGCATCGCGCTGTGGTCCGGCTGGTGAAGAACACGAACTACATGGAGCTGAGCGAGCGGGAGACTTTTCTGCAGTTCTCGCCGATTTCCTTCGACGCATCAACTCTCGAGTTATGGGGACCGCTGCTCAATGGCGGCTGCCTGGCGATTATGCCGCCGGAAGAGCAATCCCTGGCGGAGCTGGGTGCGGCGATCCAGGGTTATGGCGTGACCAGCCTGTGGCTGACGGCGGGTCTGTTCAATGTAATGGTGGAACAGCGGCTCGAAGACTTACGGCCGCTGCGGCAGTTGCTGGTGGGCGGGGATGAGCTCTCGCCCGCACACGTAAGCAAGGCACTCGAAGGTTTGCGGGAATGCAGGTTGATAAATGGATATGGTCCCACCGAAGGGACCACGTTCACCTGCTGCCATAGCATTCACCGGGAAGATGCGCGGGGAACTTCGATTCCTATTGGCCGGCCGGTCGCCAACACGCAAGTTTATTTACTGGATGCCGAGAATGAACCGGTTGCGGTGGGCGAGATCGGAGAGCTGTGCATTGCCGGCGATGGGCTGGCGCGCGGCTATTGGAAGCAGCCGGAACTGACGGCGGAGAGTTTCTTTTCGCATTCGTTTGCTGGTGAGGTTGGAATTGGTGTCAATGCTCGAATTTATAAAAGCGGTGATCTGGCGCGTTACCGGCCGGATGGGACGATCGAGTTCCTGGGACGCATGGACAATCAGGTCAAGGTCCGCGGACACCGCATCGAGCTGGGCGAGATTGAGGCGGCGCTGCTGCAACACGCCAACGTGTGCTCGGCGGTGGTGCTGGCGCGCCAGGACGGGCCGGGCGAAAAGCGGCTGGTGGCGTATGTAGTCCTTCGTCAGGGCAGCGGTGACGCGAGCGACCTGCGCGGATTTCTGGAAAGAAAGCTTCCGGCGTATCTGCTGCCAACAGCGTTCGTGCTTTTGCCTTCGCTTCCACTGTCGCTCAACGGGAAAGTGGATCGGGGGGCGCTGCCCGCGCCCGAGGCTGGCCCAGCGCGGCGCGGATCGGGTCGGAGGTCAGTCTCTGCCGAAACGCAGATGGAGCGGACGATTGCGGGTATCTGGCAGCGCGTACTTGGACTGAAGCAGGTGGACGTGGAGGAGAATTTTTTCGATATTGGCGGAGATTCGTTGCAGTTGTTGGACGCCCATGCCGAGCTGCAACGAACCGTAAATGTCGAATTGTCGATCACGGCCTTATTCGAGCATTCGACGATTCGCAGCCTGGCGCGGCACTTGACGGGAGCGGAGGAGCGGTCTGGCTTGCCGGCGACTCGCCGCAAGACTCCAGAGGAGCGAGGGCGACAGCAGAGAGCGTGGACGCAGCTCAAGCCGGCACAAGCGAGGCGCAGCTCATGAGCGGAGCGGAAACTCAGAACAAACAGCGTGGCGTGGCCATTATCGGCATGTCCGGACGCTGGCCGGGAGCGCGGAACATTCACGAGTTCTGGGCGAATCTGGCGAAGGGCGTGGAGTCGATTGCGCCGCTAAAGGAAGAAGATCTGGAAACGGGCGATGCCGTGCTTTGGAGCCAGCCCAACTTTGTCAAGGCGCGCGGCATTCTCGACGACGCCGAAATGTTCGACGCGAACTTCTGGGGGATGTATCCGCGCGAAGCGGAGATCACGGACCCGCAGCAGCGCGTGTTCATGGAGTGCGCGTGGGAAGCGCTGGAAGACTCGGGGTACGACTCGCAAAGTTATCCAGGAGCGATTGGAGTTTTCGCGGGGTGCAGCATGAACACGTACTTCCTGCGGAATTTGTGCAGCGACCGTGATTTCGCAGAAGAGTTCACTCGGACCTATCAGGTGGGTTCGTATCCGGCGTTGGTGGGAAATCACATTGACTTTCTGGCGACCCGCATCGCTTACAAACTGAACCTTCGCGGGCCCGCATATACCCTGCAGTGCGGCTGCTCGACGTCTCTGGTAGCGGTCTGCCAGGCAGCGCAAAGCCTGTTGACTTACCAGGCGGACATGGCGCTGGCGGGCGGAGTTTCGATCAGCTTTCCGCAGAAACGCGGCTATCTCTATCAACCGGACGGAATGGCCTCGCCGGACGGGCATTGCCGGACCTTCGACGCCGGCGCGCAAGGCACGGTATTTGGCAGCGGCGCGGCGGTGGTTCTGCTGAAGCGGCTGGAGGATGCGATTGCGGATGGCGACCACGTTTACGCGGTGATCCGGGGATTCGCGCTCAACAACGACGGTTCGGCCAAGGTTGGCTATGCGGCGCCCAGCGTCGAGGGCCAGGCCGAAGTGATCGCCATGGCCCAAGCGGTAGCGGGAATTTCGCCCGAGGAGATCAGCTACATCGAGGCCCATGGGACGGGCACACCGCTGGGTGATCCCATCGAGATCGCGGCGGCCACGAGAGTATTTCGCGCAGCGACCCAGGCCAAGGCAATCTGTGCCATCGGCACGGTGAAGACGAATGTCGGGCATCTGGATATTGCATCGGGGGCGACCGGGCTGATTAAGACGGTGCTGGCGTTGCAGCACCGGCAATTGCCGGCGACGCTGCACTTTGAAGAGCCGAACCCGAAACTGGATCTCGAAAACAGTCCGTTCTATGTGAATACCAAACTCACAGAATGGAAGAGTAACGGAAGGCCGCGGCTCGCCGGAGTGAGCGCTTTTGGAGTGGGGGGAACCAACGCGCACGTGATTGTGGAAGAGGCGCCAGAGCCGGAGTCCAGCCAATCGGCTCGCGAGTTGCATTTGCTGACGTTGTCGGCCAAGACGCCTTCTGCGCTGGCGGCGGTTGCCGCGAATCTGGCGCAGTGTCTCCGGAGAAAAACCGACGTTGACCTGGCCGACATTGCCTACACGTTGCAAGTCGGACGGCGCTCGTTTGAGCAGCGGCGGTTTCTGGTGGCGCGGAACAGGGAAGAAGCGATCAGCAAGCTGCTTACAGGAGACGGCAAACCAACGGCGGCGAAGCAACAACGTCCGGCGGTGGTGTTTATGTTTCCCGGGCAAGGGTCGCAGTATCCGGGAATGGGAGCACAGCTCTATGCCTCGGAGCCGGAGTATCGCAAGTGGGTGGATGAGTGCGCCGAGATTGTGAATCCGGTTCTTCCTCAAGATTTGCGCGCGGTTCTCTACGCCGACGAGGCCAGGCAAGAAGAAGCAGCCAAGCTGCTGACTTCGACGGTGTTTGCCCAGCCCGCCATCTTCACCACGGAATTTGCGCTGGCCAAACTGTGGATGAGTTGGGGAGTACGGCCTGCCGCGATGATCGGGCACAGCGTGGGCGAATTTGTAGCGGCTTGCCTGGGGGGAGTTTTTTCGCTCAAGGACGCGCTGCATCTGGTGGCGAAGCGCGGACGCATGATGCAGGATCTACCGGGCGGCGCCATGCTGGCGGTTCGCCTGCCGGAAGCAGAAGTGCGAGCGGCGTTGCCGGCGGAGGTTTCGATTGCGGCGATCAATAGTCCCGGTTTGTGCGTCGTATCCGGACCGGCGCCGGAAGTCAGCAAACTGGAAAAGGCTCTTGCGGACAAGGGTGTGATGGCACGGCGGCTGCATACGTCGCACGCGTTTCATTCCGCCATGATGGATCCGGTGATTGATCCGTTTGCGGAAGTGGTAAAGAAGATCAGCCTGCATGGGAGTTCGATTCCATACGTTTCCAGCGTGAGCGGGCAGTGGGCTACGACGGAGCAGACGACCGATCCACGCTATTGGGCCGCCCATTTGCGCGAGCCGGTGCGGTTTGCCGATGGGCTGGCTTGCCTGTGGGGAATGCAGAATGCGGTGCTGCTCGAAGTTGGTCCGGGAAACACGCTGACCACGCTCGCGCTGCAGCATCCGGGGAAAAAGGCGGATCAGGTTGCGCTGCCATCGTTGCCGGATGCATCGCGGACGGCGGGCGATTTGGAAACTGCCTTGAACGCGCTGGGGCGTTTGTGGCAGGGCGGAGTGCAGCCGGACTGGGCGGGCTTTCATCAGCACGAGCGCCTGCACCGGGTGGCGCTGCCGACATATCCGTTTGAGCGCAAACGGCATTTTATTGAGCCCAAGAATGGCGAAGCAAAAAGGCCATCTGCTGCAGGCGAGGTGAGTGTGTCATCCCCGGTGGTGATTGAGACGATTTGCAAATCGGCAGAACAAAGTATTCGTGGCGACGAAATAAGGGCGGTGAGTCAGGTTATGACAGAGTCTTTACCAGCAGCGTGTTCCCCCCATTCGAGACAAGACAGAATTCAGCAGCGGCTGCTGACGATGTTTCAGGACCTCTCCGGGATCAGCGCGGGGGAGATGGATCCAGCGGCCAGCTTCATGGAATTAGGATTTGACTCTTTGTTTCTTACCCAGGTGACGCAGGAGCTGCAAAACAAGTTTGGCGTGAAGATTACCTTCCGTCAACTGCTCGACCAGGAATCGTCGGTGGGGGCGCTGGCTGGGTACCTTGACGGCAAGTTGCCTGTGGAAGCGATTCCGGCTGAGGCGGTGACGGCTCCGGCGGCGGCACCGACTGCGGTAGGCGTGAGTCCGCGTTCGGTTGCTGCGGCTTCCCCATTTTCTACGTCTTCGGGCCCGATCGAATCCATGACGGCGATCGAGTCATTGATGAAAGAGCAGCTGCGGGTGATGTCGGAACTGATGACGCGGCAACTCGAAGTGCTGCGCAGTGCGGGGGGAGTCGTCTCCGGGCAGACAGCTCAGACTCCTGCTCAAATCAGCATGCTTCCGGCATCAACGGAAAAGCTGACAACGGAGAAGAATTCTATCGCGAAGTCACCGGCCGCGGCCAAGCCGTCAGCAATCAAGGAAGAGCCCAAGGCATTTGGGCCGTACAAGCTGCTGACCAAAGGTCCGGCAGGCGGACTGACGGCGCAGCAGGAAGAACACATTGCCCGGCTGATCGAGCGCTATACGAGGAAGACCGCGGAATCGAAGCGGCTGACGCAGCAGTATCGCCGGGTGATGGCGGACCCGCGCGTGGTTTCGGGTTTCCGCTCGCAGTGGAAGGAAATGGTCTATCCCATTGTGACCAACCGCTCGGAGGGATCGAAGCTCTACGACGTGGATGGGAACGAGTACATTGACATTCTAAATGGATATGGTCCCACGGTATTCGGGCACAAGCCGAAGTTTGTCACGGATGCGGTCGAGAAACAGCTCGAGATGGGGTTTGAGATCGGGCCCATGTCGCCGCTGGCGGGCAAAGTGGCGGAGTTGATTTCCGAATTTACGGGGATGGAGCGGGTGGCGTTCTGCAATACCGGCTCGGAGGCGGTGCTGTGCGCCATGCGGGTGGCGCGGACCGCGACCGTGCGCAACAAAGTCGTGATGTTCAGTGGCGATTATCACGGCATGTTCGATGAAGTGCTGATGAAGGGAATCAAGCGCTCGGGGCAGGCGCCGCGCTCAGCGCCGATCGCGCCGGGAATTCCGCCACAGGCGGCGGAGAACATGGTGGTACTGGATTACGGCACGGCGGAGTCACTCGAGTACATCCGGGCTCATGCGGGGGAGTTGGCCGCGGTGATGGTCGAACCGGTGCAGAGCCGTCATCCTAACTTGCAGCCCAAGGAGTTTCTGCAGGAACTGAGAAAGATCACGACAGCTTCGGGAACGGCTTTGATATTTGATGAAGTGGTGACTGGCTTCCGGACCCATCCGGGCGGGGCGCAGGCGATTTTTGGCATCCGCGCCGATATGGCCACCTACGGCAAGGTTATCGGCGGCGGTTTGCCCATCGGCATTCTCGCCGGCAAGCCGCAATTCATGGATACGCTTGATGGCGGCATGTGGCAGTACGGAGACGATTCGTTTCCCGAAGTTGGGGTAACGTTTTTCGCAGGGACGTTTGTGCGGCATCCGCTGGCGCTGGCAGCGACTTACTCGGTCTTGCAACACCTGAAAGAGCAAGGGCCGCAACTTCAAGAGCGGTTAAACGAAAAAACCACGTGCCTGGTGGCGCGACTGAATGGGTACCTTGAGCAGCGGCAGGTTCCGGTCCGGATCGAACACTTTGCCAGCATCTTCTATTTCAGTTTTCCCGGCGATTTGCGCTTTGGCAGCCTGTTTTACTACCACCTGCGGGAAAAGGGAATTCATATTCAGGAGGGATTCCCCTGCTTCCTGACCACAGCGCACAGCGAAGACGATATTGAGCGCATTATACAAGCGTTTCAGGAAAGCATTGAGGAAATGCAGGCAGACGGAATGCTGCCGGGCATGGCGATGGTTTCGACAGATGTGCCGGAGACGCTTCAAAAGCCTGCGACCGTGCTGACATGTGTTCCGACAGAAGCGCCGCTGACGGAATCGCAGCGCGAGATCTGGCTTTCCGATCAGCTGGGGCCGCAGGCTTCGTGTTCGTATAACGAATCGTTTTCGTTGCGGTTGAAAGGCGCGCTGGACGAGAACGCGCTGCGGCGGGCAATTCAGGATGTGGTGGATCGGCATGAGGCGCTGCGGGCGACGTTCACGGAAGACGGCGAATGGGTGAAAGTGCTTCCGCGACTAGCTTTGGAGATTCCGCTGCTGGATCTTTCGCAGCTGCCGCCGGCAGACGAAGATAAGAGATACGCCGAAATCATTAGCGAAGAAGCGCGCACGCCATTTGATCTGGTGCGTGGGCCGCTGCTGCGGGTCAAGCTGGTGCGCCTGAGTCAGGAGCTGTACGCGGCGGTGTTTACCAGCCATCACATTGCCTGCGACGGGTGGTCTACCAACGTCATTCTGGAGGAACTCAGCCAGCTCTATTCGACGCGAGTGGAAGGGCGAAGCTGCACGCTGCCGGCGCCGAAGTCGTTTTTGGAGTACGCGCGGGAGCAGAAGCAAAGCCAGAATTCTCAGGAGATGCGGCAGGTCGAGGAATATTGGCTCAAGCAATTTGAAAAGCCGGCTCTGGTGCTCGAACTGCCCATTGACCGTTCGCGGCCCCCGGTGAAGGGTTATGCCGGGGCGACCTACAGGACCAGCATTGGGGCGGAGCAATATCGCGGCATTAAGAAAGCGGGGGCGCAGCAGGGGTGCACGCTGTTTGCCACGCTGCTGGCGGCTTATCAACTGCTACTGTGCCGGCTCTCCCGGCAGGACGATGTGGTGGTGGGAATACCAGCGGCGGCGCAGGCGCTGCTCGAAGGCGCAACGCTGGTGGGACACTGCGTGAACTTCCTGGCGCTGCGGGCTCAGATCACCAAAGACCTGACATTCGCCGACCTTACGAAACAGGTCAAGCGGAGTGTGCTGGATGCCTACGAGCACCAAACCTACACCTACGGCACGCTGGTGAGAAAGCTGGGCATTCCGCGCGATCCCAGCCGGTTGCCGCTGATCGAGGCGCAATTCAACCTGGAACGCATTGGCTCGGCGATGAAGTTTGCAGGGTTGGAGGCGGAAGTCGATCCCAACCCGAAAGCATTTGTGAATTTCGACCTGTTCCTGAATGTTGTAGAAGACGATCAGGGGCTGACGCTCGATTGCGATTACAACCGCGACCTGTTTGACGAGAGCACCATTGCGAGATGGATGGGGCACTTCCGGGTTCTGCTCGAAGAATTTGTGACGGATGCCGGCCGCAGCGGGCTGCGCGTGCCGATGTTGAAGGCGGCGGAGCGCGACCAATTGCTGCGGGAGTGGAACGCCACGCAAGCGAATTATCCGGGCGACAAGAAGCTGCACGAGCTTTTTGAAGAGCAGGCAGCGCGGACTCCCGACAGTGTGGCCCTGGTTTTCGGAGGCCTGAAGCTCAGCTACCGAGAGCTTGATCAGCGGGCCAATCAACTGGCGCGTCACTTGCAATTGTGCGGAGCGGGTCCAGAGGGGAAAGTCGGGTTGTTCGTCGAGCGCTCGCTGGAGATGGTGATCGGGCTGCTTGGAATTCTGAAGTCGGGTGCTGGTTATGTGCCGCTTGATCCGTCTTACCCCAAGTCAAGAATTGAATACATCCTGGAACAGGCGGACAGTCCGGTGCTGGTGACGCAGAAGCATCTGGTCCGCGGGCTGAGCAGCAAGGCACAGATAGTTCTGCTTGATGCCGACTGGCCGAAGATTCAGGTGCAGTCGAAAGCGAAACCGGTGGAGCACGCGTCGAGCAGCAGTCTTGCCTATGTGTTGTTCACCTCCGGCTCGACTGGGAAGCCCAAAGGCGTTGAAGTGACGCACCGATCGTTTGTCAATCTGATCGGTTCGGCGCAGGAGCGGCCGGGAATGCGGGCTGAGGACACGGTGATCGCGGTTACGACTATTTCTTTTGACGTGGCCAGCGGCGAACTGCTGACGCCGTTGTGCACGGGGGCGCGGGTGGTGATCGCGGACCGCGAGATGGTGAGTGACGGCTTCCGTCTGAATGCGGAAATGGAAAAGCATGGGGTGACGGCGATCATCGCGACGCCGGGCATCTTCCGCTTGTTGGGAGAGGCGGGATGGAAGAGCCATCCGGGATTAAAGATCTGGTCCACCGGAGAAGCACTGCCGCGAGAACTGGCCAACACACTGCTCGAAGGCGGCGCCGAAGTCTGGAACATGTATGGGCCGACGGAGACGACGATCTGGTCGGTGGGATGTCAGCTTGACGCGACGGCGGGACCGGTGCCGATTGGGCGGCCAATCAATAACACGCAGGTTTATGTGCTGGATGAGCTTGGGGAGCCGGTACCGATTGGAATTGCGGGAGAGATGTGGATTGGCGGGGACGGCGTGGCTCGCGGCTACTTGAACGACGCCAAGCAAACCACTGAGCGTTTTGTGGCGGATCGCTTCCGCGGCGGCAACACGCGCATGTACCGCACGGGAGACCTAGTCCGCTATCGCAAGGATGGAATGATCGAGTTCCTGGGCCGGGCGGATCGTCAGGTGAAGGTGCGGGGATTCCGCATTGAGCTGGGAGAAATCGAGTCGGTGTTGAACCTGGCGCCGGGAGTGCGGGAATCGTCGGTGATGGTACGCGAGGACGCTCCCGGAGACCGGCGGCTGGTGGGGTATTACGTGGCCAGCGCGCGGCCGCAGTCAGCCGCCGAGCTACGCACGTATTTAGGGCAAAGCCTGCCGGATTACATGGTGCCCTCGGCGCTGGTGGGCCTGGAGGCGCTGCCGCGGACGCCAAACGGAAAGCTGGATCAGCGCGCGCTACCCAAGCCGGAACCGATTGCTGTTTCTTCTGCGAACGCGATCGCCGAGCCGCAAAAGCCGAGAGAAAAGAAGATGTCGGAGATCTGGGTCGAGGTACTGCGCTTAAAGCAAGTGGGCATTGATGACAACCTCTTCGAGCTGGGAGCTGACTCTCTGCACGTGTTCCAGATTGTTGCCCGGGCTAACAAGGCGGGGATGAAGGTGAGTCCGAAGCATGTCTTGCAGCTGCGCACCATTCGCGCGATTGTGAACGAGTTAGACAAAACTCCCACCCAGGATAATGGACGGGGAGAGACTGCTTTGGCGGGATCGCCGATCCGAGCGGTCCCGCGGGACAAGTACCGGATCGAAAAGACCAACGCCTGATCCACCACTCCTGATTACCTAAGAAATGACTGGCGATCAATCCATAACGGCGGCAGAGCGCGGCGAGCAGCTGACCTCTTTCGGTCAAAGCGAAGCTGGAGTTTTCTCCGGCGAGTGCTTTGCCATGCCTGCTTCGGCGGCGCAGGAGAGATTCTACGCGTTCAGCGAGGCTTATCCCGAGAGCCGGGTGTGGAATGTCGCGGTGCGCTGGTCGCTGCGCGGACCGCTGAAGCGGGCGGTTCTAGAGAAAGCCATTCAACTGGTTTGCGCACGGCATGAGGCCTTGCGGACTTGCCTGGAGATGCAGCAGGACGGGCCGCCTAAGGAAGCTTTGGTACAAAAGGTCGCCTCCGAGTTAAATCTGTTCCTGCCGATGGACGATCTGCGCCATCTGCGGGAAGCGCAAAAGGAAGCGGAAGCGGAGCGCATCACTCTGGAAGAAGCGCGCAGACCGTTTGTTCTGGCGGACGGGCCGCTCATCCGGGCGCGGCTTTTGCAGCTTGAGGATGAGCACCATATTGTGCTGGTGACGGTGCATCATGCCATTGCGGATGGCTGGTCGATCGGCATCATCAGCCGGGACCTGGGTGCGTATTACGCGGCTCTTGTTGCAGGGACTGCCCCGAAGCTCGCCGAGTTGCCGGTGCAGTTCGCTGACTATGCCATCTGGCAGAAAGAAGCGCTGGAGAAGGGATCATTTCAGCCGCAGCTCAACTATTGGAAGAAGCAGCTGCGCGGACTGCAACCGCTGGTGATCGCTGCGGACCGTCCGCCATGCCTTGCGCCGAGCTGGGACGGGAGGATTGTTTCAGAACTTCTTCCCCGGGAAATGTCGGAAGCGCTGGCGCGGGTGAGCCAACGCAGTGGCACGACCATGTTTACGACTGCGCTGAGCGCGCTGTATGTGCTGATGAATGCGCTCTCGGGGCGGGATGACATTGGCATCGGCACGCAGATCGCGGGGCGCAACCGGGTGGAGGTGGAGAACGCGATTGGAGTATTCAGCAACGCGCTGGTGTTGCGGGCACGGGTCGAGCACGGCAGCAAGTTTCAAGACCTGCTTTCGCAGGTAAGCGATGTAGTGATTCAGGGGACGGCCAACCAGGATGTTCCACACGAGCGGGTGCTGCAGGCGCTGGGGAAAGGCAATTTGGCGGGCGACCGCCTCTATTACGTGAATTTTATTTACCAGCGATCTTTCATTGAGAACATCAGGTTTGCCGACATTCAGCTCACGGATATGGCTTCGCGGACGCCGGGAGCTCCGTACGATCTGAATTTCTTCATGGTCGAGCGGCCGGAGGGCTGGCGGCTCTCGCTCGAGTACAACACCGATCTTTATTCCTTCGCCGCCGGAGAGCGGTTCTTCCGGCAATTCCGCAGTTTGCTGGAGGAAGTGGCGGTCAATCCGGATCGGACGATCAGCGAGTTTCTGGCGATGCGGGACGTGAAGCCGATGTTGGCAACCGTGGAGCAACGGAATGCGACGGTGAAATCTACGGAGTCCGTTGCGCCAAAGAGCGCGCGGCCTCGCCTGACTGCGGACACGCTGGCTCCGGCATCGCTGGCGCAGCAGAGATTCTGGGTGCTGGAGCAGTTGGGACAGGGCGGCGGGGCGTTTAACATTCCCATTCGCTGGCTGCTAAAAGGGGAATTACGGCCGGAAGCGCTGGAGCGGGCGTTCAACGAACTGATCCGCCGGCATGAAGTTCTGCGCACCACTCTGATTCAGGTGGAAGGCAAGCCCATGCAGCGCATTGCTCCGGCACTGAGCATTCAAGTGCCGGTGATTGATCTGCGGACTCTGCCGGAGCAGAAACGCAAGGATGAAGCGGAGCGGATTACGAGGGAACTGGGTGGGCGCGGCTTTGAGTTGTCCATGCTGCCGCTGATTCGCGCCGCTGTTATCCGTATGGACGAGCGAGAGAGCGTTTTGCACGTCACCGTACACCACATCGCGGCAGATGGATGGGCGGTCGGCCTAATGGCCAGGGAAATCGGCGATCTCTACGATGCGTATTTGAAGGAATTGCCGTCACCGCTGCCGGAGCCGGAGATGCAGTATGCGGATTACGCCGCCTGGCAGAGAGAGTTGCTTGAAAGCGGAGCGGTAGAGAGGCAGAACGAGTATTGGCGGGAGCGCTTCCGCGGACATGTGCCTTTTGAGATCATGCCGGACAAGCCCCGGTCGGCGGTGCAGACCACCAAGGGTGACGTTGTTTCCATCCAGTTGCCTAGAACCGTGACTGATGCGGTCCGGGAAGTGAGCCGCCAGAATGGTAATACGTTTTTTGTTACCGCGTGCGCGGCGTTTCTGGTTCTGCTGCGGCGTTACAGCGGCCAGGATGACATCACTATCGGAACTCAGGTGTCGGGGCGGAATCAGGTGGAGCACGAGGGGATCATTGGTTTGTTGCTCAATACTCTGCCCCTGCGCAACGACCTTTCCGGCGATCCTCTGTTTCCGGTGCTGCTGGAACGGTTGCAAGAGACAGTCATGCAGGCGCTGGCCAATCAGGACACTCCGTTTGAGCAACTGGTGGAGATAATCAATCCGCGGCGCGATCTGAGCCGGAACCCGTTGTTTCAGGTGAACTTCATGCTGCAACGCTCGCTCGTGACGAGCCGCGATTACGACAGGTTTTCGCTGGTGGACGTGCCGTCGCGGCCGGCTGGGGCCATGTACGACCTGAACTGCTTGATGGTCGAACGCCCGGACGGGTGGAGAGCGTCGATTCAGTTCAATACCGACCTGTTTGAGCCGGAAACCGCTTCGCGAATGCTCGGCCACTTTCAGAGGCTGTTGGAGGAGGTTGGCAAGAACCCGGAGCGGAGGATTTCCGAGTTTCCGCTGATCACAGAGGCTGAGGAACGATTGCTGGCGAAGTGGAATGATACCTCGGTTCCATTGCCGGCACAAAGAACGGTTCACGAGTTTTTGCAGGCGCAGGTGGAGCGTACTCCGCGGGCGACGGCAGTGGTGTGCGGCGGCGAAGAGCGCAGCTACGGCGCGCTTGAGCGGCGAAGCAATCAATTGGCGCGTTACCTGGGGCAGCTTGGCGTGCTGCCGGGAATGAGAGTGGGCCTGTGCCTCGAACGATCAGTGGACATGATGGCCGGCTTGCTGGGAATTCTGAAAGCGGGCGCCAGCTATGTTCCGCTTGATCCGTCATATCCGGCGGCGCGGCTGCAACACATGATGGAAGATTCGCAGGCGGTGGTGCTGGTGACGCTGGAAAAACTGCGTTCAGCGGTGCCGGCGAGCAACGCTCGAGTGGTTTGCCTGGATGCGGAGGCCATTGCGATTTCGCGGCAGTCCGCGGAAGCGGTGCAAGTCAATGTCTCAGGCGAGCACATCGCCTACGTGATTTACACCTCGGGATCCACGGGGAAGCCGAAAGGGGTCCAGATTTCCCACCGGGCGGTGGTGAACCTGCTGCACTCGATGCAGATGGAACCGGGCATCGATCAGGATGACGTGCTGGTGGCGGTCACGACTTTATCCTTCGACATTGCGGCGCTGGAATTGTTTTTGCCGTTGAGCGTGGGAGCGCGCCTGGTAATTGCGACCCGGGAGCAGGCTTCGAGCGGCGCTGAATTGCTCGAACTGCTGCAACGGTCGCGGGCCACCATGATGCAGGCTACTCCGGCAACCTGGCAGATGCTGCTGGATGCGAGTTGGAAGGGCAATCCTGCCTTAAAGATGCTGTGCGGCGGGGAAGCGCTGGCGCGCGGTCTGGCCGACCGGCTGTTACAGGTTCGCGGTGAGTTGTGGAACATGTACGGACCAACCGAGACCACGATCTGGTCTTCCACCGGCCGGGTGAAGCCGGGGACGGGGGCGGTTACTCTTGGGCTACCGATAGCGAACACTCAATTCCATGTGCTCGATCAACATCTGCGGCAGACGCCGCTGGGGGTGCCGGGAGAGTTGTACATCGGCGGAATGGGCCTGGCGGCAGGGTATCTCAACCAGCCAGAGATGACGCGAGAAAAGTTTGTTGCCGACCCGTTCAGTGCGGCGAAAGGCGGGCGACTGTATCGAACCGGCGACCTGGTGCGCTGGAAGATGGGCGGGGAACTCGTGTTTCTGGGGCGGACCGACCATCAGGTGAAGGTGCGCGGCTTCCGCATTGAGGCGGGAGAGATTGAAGCGTGCATCGCGAAACACCCTGAGGTCAAGGAGACGGCGGTGGTGGCGCGCGAAGACGGGAAGGGAAGCAGGTATCTGGTGGCTTATGTCGTGCCACGAGCGGTGCGAGCGGGTCAGGCTGGCCCGCTTCCTTCCAATCTGCGGACGCACTTGCAACAGTCGCTTCCGGAATACATGCAGCCTTCAGCGATAGTGCGCCTTGAAGAGCTGCCGCGGACGCCGAACGGCAAAGTGGATCGCAAGGCGTTGCCTGCGCCCGATCTGTCGCGGATGGCCGCTGCCAGCCAGGTTGGGCCGGCGAATGAGACTGAGCGGCGAATGCTCGCCATCTGGGAAAAAGTGTTGGGGATTTCGAACCTCAGTACGGCGGCGAATTTCTTCGATGTCGGCGGACACTCGCTGCTGGCGGCGCAGTTGCTGGCGCGAATCGAAAAAGAGTTAAGGAAAAAGCTGCCGTTGACGGCTTTGTTTCAGTTCCCCACGGTTCGTGGGCTGGCAACGCTGCTGGCGGGGAAGGCCGAATTCTCTCACGCGGTGGGGATAGCCGCCATCCAACCCAAAGGCTCGAAGCTTCCGATTTTCTGTCTGCATGGGGTGCCAAGCATGCACAACCTGGCGCTTGAGCTGGGTCAGGATCAGCCATTTTTATCGGTCAATATTCCCGACGGTGCAGAGTTGAGTCCGCCTTACAGCGTGGAGCAACTGGCGGAGATGCATCTGCGAACCATACAGAAAGTTCAGCCGGAGGGACCATACTTCCTGACCGGCTGGTGCCGGGAGGCTTTGCTGGCGTATGAAGTGGCGCAACGGCTCCGGACTCAGGGGCAGGAAGTCGGGCTGGTGGCGATGTTCGATACCTGGGTTCCAGGGTTTCTCGAAAGGTTTGATGGCGCCGAAAGACGCGCAGCACGGAGGTCGTTCGAGATGGAGAGAGTTTGCGTCCACGAAAGAAACATGAAGGAGATGAACTTGCGCCAGAAGGTGAGTTATGTGTGGGCGCAGCTCGGTACCATTATTAGGGACCGAATGCGATACACGCGAGTGGCGGTTTGCTACCGGATGGGTATTGGCATCGGAGCTCCCAGAGCCGGGAATCGCGAAACGCAAGACGACGTGCTGCTGGTTGCGGTCAAGAGCTACCGGCCGAAGAAGTATGAGGGACCAGTGATACTTTTCCGCTCGGACAAATACCGTAGATGGAAATACTGGGATCGGGCGCTGGGATGGGCACATCTGCTAAGGAATTTCACCGTGCACGAAGTTCCGGGAGTGCACGACAGCATGCTGACCGGCCCGTCGCTGCCGTCGATTGCGCAAGCTTTCCGGGAGGCTATGGAGCAACCGGGAGGAGCAAGGATACCCGTCACGGCGGGTGTCTCCCGAGGGTGATAAGCGATTCGATTTTCATGCGGACTCTTGAAAAACTTCTGATTCTGTTGGTTTCCGGTGTTCTGATTCTTGACCTCACGCGGCATCCGCAGGCGGCAGGAATCATGGCCGTTGTCGCGGCGCTGCTTGGATTGCTGCATGGGTTGATCGAGAAGGTGCGCTGGCAGATGGTACCCGCCTACGTGGCGACCGGGGGGGTGGCGGTTTGTAGCCTGGTCGGTGGAGCGTTTCTGGCGACCACAGCGGTCGGCACGGGAGTTTTGCTGGTGGCGTCGGCTGCACTGGCCACGCTGCTGCCGGTTTTCCTGCTGCCCAATCCCGATGGCTGTCATTCGATTGGCACTGTGACCCGGCGATGGGCTGCGACCACGTGTAGCCAGTTGCCGCCCCGTCAGCTGACTGTTCAGTTCTGGTATCCAACTGACGCTTGCGTCGGGGAGAAATCGCGCTATCGCACCAACGACGATGCTCGCGGGCTGAAGTCCCATTTGCGCCTGGTCAGGACTCATTCGTTTCTGGACGCCCCGTTGTCCGCGGCGGCGGACAAGTATCCCGTCATCCTGTTTTCTCCGGGATGGAAAGGGCACTTGACGCAGAATACGGTGCAGTTTGAGATGCTGGCCAACCGGGGATTTGCGGTGGCGTCGATCGAGCATCCGCGGGCGGAGGGTCTTCCTGCCGATTTCAATCCTTCGCTGGAAGAGAATTTGCGCGGGTATGACGGCGAGGTGGGAATCCGGGCGGAAGACATTCAGTTCGTTCTCGATCAGATCGAGAGTCTTGAGCAGAACGACCCGGAGGGGTTGTTCACCGGACGGTTGGACACTTCGCGTATAGGGATGCTGGGCTACTCCTTCGGAGGTGCAGTTACGATGGAGGCCTGCTGGCGCGACTCGCGGCTCAAGGCTGGAATCAACCTGGATGGAATGTTGTTCGGGGAGTCGGCAGACGCGGGAGTGCGGCAGCCTTTCCTTTTTATGAGCAGCGATGGACCGCTTCCGTCGGAAAGCGATTTACAGTGCCCGGATGCGAGGCGAAGAGTACACATGCAGGCGCTGGACCGGGATATGAAACGCATTCAGCGTTCGCTCGGACAATATGGCGGCTACTACCTGCGGATTGAAGGCGCGGCGCACAGCAATTTTTCCGACCGGCCTCTTTATTCCCCGCTGCGGCGGCTGACGGATGCGGGGCGGACGCGTCCGGCGCGAGCGTTTCAGATCATTAATGAGTACACTCTGGCTTTCTTCGAGCAATACCTGAACGGAAGGGTGCAATCTACTCTTGAATCACGGGTTAGTCCGTACCGAGACGCCGATTTCTCCCGGCATGTCGCCAGCGTTCTGATCGAAGCGGACGCTATCGCCTAGTTTTACTTTCTTCCCAATCGAAATCATTCTCACGTTATGGATTCTTATACCTGCGTTGCTCCGGACGTGAAGTTGGGCCGGGATGTAAAACTCTCCAGGTTCATCAACCTGTACGGCTGTGAAGTGGGCGATGAATCGAAGATCGGGGCGTTCGTCGAGGTGCAGAAGAACGCGAAGATCGGAAAGCGCTGCAAGATCTCCAGCCACACGTTTATCTGCGAAGGCGTAACCATTGAAGACAACGTGTTCGTGGGCCATGGCGTTACGTTTATCAATGACACCTATCCGCGTGCTACCGCCGCCGGCGGCGAACTGCAAAGCGAGAAAGACTGGCGGGTGGTGCCGACCACGGTGAGGAAGGGTGCGTCCATTGGATCGGGCGCGACCATTCTCTGCGGCGTGGTGATTGGCGAAGACGCCATTGTCGGTGCGGGCAGCGTGGTCACTAAAGATGTCCCCCCCAACTCCATCGTAGCGGGGAATCCGGCTCGGAAACTCCGCTCCATTCAAAAGGAAATGAGGGCGACAAAGTGAGCATCTACGGGAAAATTCCGTTTCTTGATCTGGTAAGCCAGCACCTCGAGTTGGAGGAAGAACTCGTGTCGGTGTTCCGTTCGGCGCTGCGAAGCGCAGGATTCATCGGCGGTCCCATGCTGGAGGAGTTCGAGCGTGAGTTTGCTGAGTTCTGCGACACGCGCTATTGCGTGGGTGTCAGCAGCGGCACCGACGCGTTGCGCTTCGCCTTGATGGCGGCGGGCGTGGAAGAGGGCGACATCGTGGTGACTGTGCCTAACACCTTTATTGCGACGACTGAGGCGATTTCGCAGGCCGGCGCGGTGCCCGAATTCGTGGACGTGGACGAGCGCACATACACCATGGATGCCACTAAGCTGAGGCATTATCTCGAGGGCGAGTGCGTGGCGGATCCGCGGGGCAGCGGCCACCTGGTCGAGCGCCGCAGCGGCAAGCGGGTAACGGCGGTGGTGCCGGTTCACTTGTACGGGCAGATGGCGGACATGGACGCGATCATCCATCTGGCGGAACGATACCGCCTGCTGGTGATCGAAGACGCCTGCCAGGCGCATGGCGCGGAATATTTCTCGCGCAAGCAGAATTGCTGGAGGAAAGCCGGGTCCATGGGGCATGCGGCGGCTTTCAGCTTTTATCCGGGAAAGAACCTGGGAGCCTGCGGCGAAGCCGGCGCGGCCACCACCAACGACGAGCAGATTTGCCGCAGCATGCGTATGCTCCGCGATCATGGGCAGGCGAAGAAGTATTACCACGACCGGGAAGGCTATAACGGCAGGCTGGACGCGATTCAGGCGGGCATTCTGCGGGCCAAACTGGCTCACCTTCTCGAATGGAACGCGCTGCGCAGGGAGCGCGCCGCCGAATACCAGCGTTTGATCGCCGCTAGCGACGGGAGGTTGATGGCCCCGTACGAACCGGCGTGGTCTCGGGCTGTCTATCATCTTTATGTGGTCCGCACGGAGAACCGGGAAGAGTTGATGAACCATTTGAGCGCGGCCGGGATCGGGACGGCGATTCACTATCCCATTCCGCTGCATTTGCAGAAGGCGTACGCCGGCCGGGGCTACCGGGCGGGGGACTTTCCGGTCTGCGAGAGGGTGGCACCCGAGATCGTATCTTTGCCGATGTTCCCCCAGCTTACGGCGGAGCAGCAGGCGCGGGTGATTGACGAGATCGCGAGTTTCCTGCGGAGCCAGGTCACGGAATTTGCGACGATTGCGACGTAACGAAGAGGGGAACTGGCAACTGATGGGTTTACGCCTAGACCGTCTGGCCACGCTGTATGTTTCGGATCCGATTGGGAAGCACCTGCGGCTACGCCGGGCGTCGATTCCGATCCTGATGTACCACAGCATTTCTGAGGGAAGCCAGGCTGGAATCAATCCTTACTATCAGACAACGACCACGCCTGAGATTTTCGCGGAGCAGATGGCATATCTCGGCGAGAACGGCTATGCGACGATCAATCCGGCGGAGGCTGCCGGCGAGCTAGGCGGCAAGGCCGAAGCCTCAAGCAAGAAAGTCGTCATCACCTTTGACGACGGTTATCTCGACTTTTATACTGACGCGTTTCCCGTGCTCGAGCGCTTCGGATTTGGAGCGACGGTTTATCTGCCCACCGCTTATGTGGGGGAAAGCCGGGCAAGTTTTAAGGGCAAGCCCTGTCTTACCTGGAGCGAGGTGAGGGAGTTGCAGGGTCGCGGGATCGAGTTTGGCTCACATACGGTGACGCATCCCCAGCTTTACGACTTGGGGTCGGAAGTGATCGAGGAAGAGGTGATGCGCTCGCGGCAAACCATCGAGCGGAAACTGGGCTGCGTGGTGGAATCGTTTGCGTATCCGTACGCTTTTCCCGAGCCTGATGCTGCCTTCAAGAGAAGGCTGCGAGAGACGTTACGGCAAGCGGGCTACCGAAACGGGGTCTGCACCACCATTGGCCGGCCCGACGCCAGGAGCGACGTTTTCTTTATGGAACGGCTGCCCATTAACTCCGGCGACGATCTTTCGCTGTTCCGGGCAAAGCTTGAAGGCGCCTACGATTGGCTGGCAAAACCCCAATATTTGGTGAAAAAGGCGAAAAGCTGGGCGGGTTCGACAAACGGCAGGTGATTACCTGCTGGCGGTAAATTACGAAGGCAGAGCGGGTTTGGCGTCTGGGGCATGTACCAATGAGACCTTTCACGGCCAGGCAGGAGCCGTTTATAAAAGCTAATGTCTAGTCCAGCAGATCGTGTGCGAATCCCCCTGCTGGGGGCGATGTTTTCCCGGCATGGTTCGCTCCCGTATTCGGAACCAATGGCACGACGGTTGATGGAGGAGATTGTGAAGGGTCCCCAGAAGCTATTTGTCCTGGTTGTTTTCGGGTTTGTCGCCATCGGTTGTTCCGCCACTGACATCTATATTGCGCAAACCGCGGCCGGAGCGAACAACGGAGCGGATTGCGCCGACGCCTACGCGGTGACCTGGTTTAACAACTCGGCGAACTGGGGAACGAAGGCGGGCCAGATCGTACCGGGAACGACGGTGCATTTGTGCGGGACGTTCACTGGATCGGCCGGGGGCACGATGCTTGTCGCCCAAGGAAGTGGGGCCAGTGGCAATCCCATAACGCTGTTGTTCGAGTCCGGCGCGCAGTTCACCGCTCCCTACTGGTCGGCGAACGGCGGGGCGATCAATAGCAACGGGAAGAACTACATCACCATCAACGGCGGGACCAACGGAATAATCCAGAATACGGCCAACGGCGATAAACTCGCCAATCAGCAGATTTCAACGTTAATCTACGCGACCGGTTGTAGCAACTGCACGGTGGAAAACCTGACGCTCGCGAACGACTACGTGGCAGTCCAGAATCAAAGCACGCTGGGCGGTACCATGACCCAGATGAACGCCATTGTGTTCTCAGGATCGAACTGGGTTATCAGCGGGAACATCGTCCACGATTGTGGCTGGTGCCTGTACAACAATTACGGCAACGGTGACGCGAACATCCAGATTTACAACAATGAGATTTACAACTGGGATCACGCCTACATGCTAGCGACGGCTGCGGCGAGTTCCCTAAACGGATTCTACTTTCACGACAACAACATCCACGACAACGTAAACTTCGAAACCCCCTCGTGCATTTACCACCTTGACGGCATACACTTCTTTGGAACAAATGGCAGCTCGATGGACCAGATCTATGTGTATAACAACTGGTGGCATGGGGCGCTCTCAGGGGCATGTTCCAGCGGATTTCTATTTGCGGAGAGCACGGCCAGTTCAACGCCCGCTCATATCCTAAACAGCTATTGGTGGAACAATGTCTTTGACGCGACGGGAGCGGATGGCATGAACCCAAACGGCTGGGTGGGGATATTTTCTAGCAGTGCTTCCATCACCTTCATCAACAACACGTTGCTCTATAACAACACTTCGGACGGCACGAACTGCTACAACATCGGATCCGCAAACAATCTTACTTTTCAGGACAACACGGTCAACGGATGCACCTATGCGGTGAACCTCGGCAGTCTGACCGGCGCCAACGCCATCAACTACAACTTTTACGGCGATGCCTGCAATGGAAGCAATAACTGCTTTATCTGGAACGGTGCGTTCAAGGGATCATTCTCCGCGTGGAAGGCGGCTTGCGCCTGCGACGGCGGTTCGCTAACCAGCACATACAGCGGGGCGAAGCTGAACTCCAACGGAGCTCCGCAGTCAGGTTCTCCAGTCATTAACATGGGAACCAATCTTTCTAGTGATGCCTATGGAAACCTGGGATCGCTGGCAAACGACACAAGCCAAGGAAACATTCGGACTCCATTGCCGCGGCCTTCGGGCTCATGCTCGCAGCAAGGGTCGAACAATTGCTGGGATGTGGGAGCGTATCAATACGCCTCATCCGCCCCGCTCAACCCGCCTACGGATCTGACCTCGTCGGTCCACTAACAGCAGGGTCTTTTTCGGCGGGCATGGAGCAGAGCCGTTTTCAGTCAACCCCCGACAAAAAGTAGAGATGGGGATCCGGCGGAATTCGGATTCTCACTTCTGCATCGAATACTGGATATTCCTGTAGCTTGTTGGTTCCCAGCGAGTGGTAGGTGTACCAGGAATTGTTGACACCGCTGATTGCTCCAACCTCCGCGTCACAGGCCCGCGTTTCAACCGGGAGTTTCTTCCGGCAATAGTCAAATTCCGGCAAACTAAAACCATGAACGCAGGTGTTAACAGTACGCCGCCGCAGCGAAACCTCGCCGCCTCGATCGGCAAGAATACCCTGTTTGGCTTTGTTTCCAATTTTGCACAAATGGGGACCCGACTGGTGACAGTTCCCATTGTGATCAGCCATCTGGGGCTGGGAGGATACGGGATCTGGAACATCGTCATGATGGCATCGACCTACATGCGCTTCGGAAGTGTGGGCGTCAAGACCGCCTTCCAGAAGTACGTAGCCGAAGCCACCGGCAATGGAGACTATGAGAAGGCCAACCGGCTGTTGAGCACCGGTTGCGCGCTGATGATGGCGCTGTCGCTCGTCATATTGATTCCGGTTTCGCTGTTATCGCAGGAGATCGCCAAATCAGCGGGGGTGCCCCCGGAGTTTCTACGGTCCACCGCGGGCTCGATTTCGTTGCTGGCTTGCATCATGATGATGACCAATGTGGGAGCCGCGTACGAAGCCATCGTCATGGGCGGACACCGCATTGACCTGGTGCGCAAGTTTGGGACGGTGTTGACGTTCGCCGAGGCAGTCGCCATTGTCATCGTGCTCCACTTCGGCTATGGCCTGTTTGCCATGGCCTGCGTCATGGGTGGGTCTGAGCTTATATATATCTCCAGTTGCTATGTGGTTTCCCATCGCGTTGTTCCCGAGATTCGCCTGAGCATCAAGTTCCTGGACCCAACCGTATTGCGCGAATTATTCCGCTTTGCCGGCAGCTACCAACTGCTGAATCTCCTGGAAGTTGTTTACGGCTCGATCGTGCCGTTCACTATCCTGAAGGCGTTTGGAGCAAATTCGGCGGGTGTGTACGCAGTGGTAACCCGGGTGGCAACGTCGGCGGTCATGCTTCAGGAGGCATTTCTAGTGCCCATACTATCGGGCGGCACTATGGTGTATGCCTCGGGCTCGGTGGAGAAGATGCAGGCCCTGGTTGTCAAAGCGTTTAAGGTGACTTTAGGGCTGGCGCTCCTCCCTATGGGGTTCATCGCCGCCTTTGGTCCGACCATGGCGTACGCCTGGACGGGCGAGGCAGACCCATCCTTCCGGCTGGCCTTCTGGCTGGTGTGTTCCGCGTTCTTGTTCAGGGCGTTTTCCATGCTGTCTTTCGTGCTGTACCGGACCTCGGGCAAGGCCCTGATGGATAACGTCTTGCAGGTTCTGCGCAGCGTGATCATGCTTTCCATCGTGGTTTTTGCCCAAAGATTGGGCTTTTATGGCGTTTTGGGCGGCATGGCCTTTACGGAATTGGTGGCCATGTTCGTCATGGTGTTCACCTTGACGCGGACGTTTGACCTGTTTCATGCGAAGTTGCTTCTGCCCGATGCCGGCAAGCTGATGACCGCGGCCGTGCTCATTCTGGGTGCGGGAGCTCTCGCTGCGCACATACCTCTGCCTACAGACTTGGGCGGGCGCATGCTGGCCACGCTCAAGCTCGTCGAAATCTGCCTGGGATGTTTGCTGGTGGCGTGGCCTTCGCTGGTACGAACCGGCGCAATCACTCCAGTCGAAGGGCGGGCCCTGTTTGGCGCGCTGCTTCCCCGGCGGAACGAACCGGCGGCGGCTCCGTAAGCAAATAAAAAATGGACCACGTACAGGAAGTGGGCGAGCTGCCCTCCGAGGACCCGTTTTCAATCTTCGGACGTGTGGCTACCAAGCTGAATACCACGTGGCTGGGTAAGACGTATCCTTTTTCCGTCTTTGGCCGGCATGTGTCGATTCACTATACGTGCGACGTCTCCCGGCTGGCATCGCGATGGATTCGATTCGGCGATGAAGTGTTCGTCGGCCGGGAGGTTTGGCTGAATGTCGTATTCGGTACGGACTTTGCAAAGCCGAAAATTGTCCTGGGCAGAGGCTGCAAGGTGGGCCGAAGATCAACGCTTTCCGCCAAGAACTACATTGAATTGGGGGAGGATGTACTGCTGGCGCCGGGGGTTTTGATTATGGATCACAATCACCGGTACTCCGATCCCAACCTGCCGATCCATGCCCAGGGCGTCACCGAGGGAGGGAGGATCATCATTGAACGAAACTGCTGGTTAGGGCATAACAGCGTCATCGCCTGCAGTGAGGGCGAGTTGCTCTTGGGACGCAACAGCGTGGTGGGTGCGAATAGCGTGGTGACGAAGAGTTTTCCTCCGTGCAGCGTGATCGCGGGAAATCCGGCAAGATTGATCAAGAGATACGACCTCCAGTCGGAGAGATGGGTCCGAGTGAATGCCGAGACTCAGAGAGGGGCTCTGACTGATGCCAGATAACCCCTACGGAGGACCGGGCCCGGATCATATATTCGGCGGCGGAGTGGCTGAAACGCTGCTCCATCCGGCTGTTCTGGTGGGGATGCTAGTCGCGATCATCTTGCTGTGGACGCTGCCACGGAAGTACGCCATGGCGCCCCTGCTGTTCGGCGCGTTCATGATTCCGCTTGGCCAGCAGATCTATCTGGGTGGAATGCACTGGCAGGTCCTGCGAATCATTATTCTCTGCGGTTTGTTGCGAGTCGCGGTGATGAAGTTCACATCCAGGAAGGGACTGCTGGCGGGCGGTTTCAATGCCGTGGACCAAGCCTTTCTGGTCTGTATGTTGGTGCAGGCGGCTTGTTTTGCGCTGCTCTACATGCAAACGCAAGCTCTGGTCAACCAGTTTGGTTTCCTGGCGGACTATGTGGGCGGCTACTTTCTGGTAAGGGTTCTGATCCGCGACGAGGCTGATATTTACCTGACTCTGAAATGTCTGGCTGTAATTACGGTGGTCCTTGCGATAACCATGGTGCGCGAGCAAATGGCGCAACAGAATGTATTTGGCCTGCTGGGAGGAGTGGATCCGACACCAGCCATTCGGGAAGGCAAAATTCGTTCGCAGGGAGTATTTCAGCACGCCCTAACCGCCGGAACTTTTGCGGCGACGCTGTTGCCGCTGTTTTTTCTGCTCTGGTACAACGGCAAGTCCAGAGTGATGGGCGCGGCGGGGATGATTGGGTGCACTGTCATGACCATCTGCTCGAATTCGAGCACTCCGCTGCTGGCGTATGGGGCTGGTCTGGTCGGAGTCTGCTTCTGGCCCATTCGGAAGGATATGCGGAGAGTGCGCTGGGGGCTGGTGATTGGTCTGGTGGCGTTGAATATTGTGATGAAGGCGCCGATGTGGTTCATCATCGCCCATATTGATTTGACCGGGAGCTCCTCCGGCTACCATCGGGCAGAGCTGGTGGATCAATTTCTGCGTCATATAGGCGATTGGTGGCTTATTGGCACCAAGGATGCGCAAAACTGGGGCTGGGATATGTGGGATCAACAGAACCAATTCGTCAATGTAGGCGAAACCGGCGGATTGGCTGCCCTGGCTCTGTTGATTGCAGTGATTTCTCGCAGCTTCGCCAAGATTGGAAAAGCGAGAAAGGTGGTGAGCGGCAAGAGGAGGGAATGGATGCTGTGGTTCCTGGGTGCCGCCCTTTTCGCCAATGTGGTGGCCTTTTTTGGGGTCAATTACTTTGATCAATCGCGCATGACGTGGTTCGCATTGCTGGCAATGATTTCCGCTGCCACAGCCGCCGCGGTTCCCGCTCAACGAGCCAAGGCATCTCTCGAAGCCCAGCCGGAGCAAGAGGAAGCCGCGGGCATGGAGACGCTGTCTTCGCAGGTTCTGGCATGAAGGTTTCAGTTCTCATCCCGGCCTACAATTGTGAGGCCACCATCCGAGCGTCATTAGATTCTGTGCTGAGTCAGACCATGATGCCGGAAGAGATCCTGGTGATGGATGATGGGAGCACGGATAACACGGCTTCGCTTCTGGATTTTTACAGGCCGCATATTACGGTTTTCCGGCAAGCCAATGGAGGGCCCTCCAGCGCTCGCAATGCTTTGGTGGCGAAGGCGCGGGGAGAGCTCATAGCTTTCCTCGATTCCGATGACATTTTGCATCCCGAGTATTTAGAGAGGCAGACGCATATCTGCACCAAGTACCCGGGCGCGGTGGCTGTTTTTGCTGGGCATGTCAATTTCTCCGGAGAAGGTGATTACCAGTGGGACAGCACTACGATGGGCAGCGATGCAGAGATCGATGTTATGTCCGGGTTGACGTTCTTCCAGCGTTTTAACCATCACCCTGGGCCATTTACGTCTTACAGCTTTTGCTGTGTACCCAGAAAAGTGCTGACCGAGATTGGCCCAGAACCGTTCCGAACAGATGGCGCCGAAGATTTCTATTGCAACGCATTGCTCAGTTTGATGGGCGATGTTGTCTATGCCCCGATGCCGTTAGTGGCCTATCGGATCCGGGAAGGCTCACACTCCAGCAATCGCCTGGCGGGTCTGGCAGCTCGGGTGCATGCCTTTGAGTTGCTAAAGGGGCGCTTCCAGAAATCACCGGATGCGAGTGTACGGGAAGCGTTTGCAACAGCGTTGGCCTCGCACCGGCGCAGTTCCGCGAAATACCTGATCGGCGCCGGGAGAATCCGGGAAGGGCGGAAGCAGTTGTGGCAATCCTGCCGCACCACCCTGCGACCGAAGTCGGTTGCAAAATCGTTAGGGCTGCTGGGGTCAACATACTTGCCCGATTACTTTCAGCCGGGCTGGCCAACCAGCTACCAAAGGTGATTTCGGCAGTTCCCCGAGGCGGTCGTAACGCACAAGAACATACAAAGAGGTCCCCCTGGAAACCACGTCATGAAAACCAAATACGTCATTATTACCCCGGTCCGCGATGAAGAAGAGTACTTGCGGTTGACGGTCGAAAGCATCACCCGGCAGACGATTCAGCCGGCGGAGTATGTAATCGTCAATGATGGCTCCCACGACCGCACTGGCGAGATCATCGAAGAATATGTCCGGCAATATCCCTGGATACGCGCCGTGCACCGCAACGACCGTGGGTTCCGCAAGTGGGGTGCGGGCATCATCGAAGCCTTCTATGACGGCTTCCATGCGTTGCAATGCAGCGACTGGGAGTTCATGTGCAAGCTGGACGGAGATCTTTCCTTCGAGCCTGACTATTTTGAGGAAACATTCAAGAGGTTTGCGAAAAGCCCGAAGCTGGGGATTGGCGGCGGAGTTCTCTATCACGTGGAAAATGGGCAGCAGATTCTGGAGCGTCATCCCGCGTTTCATGTGCGCGGCGGTGCCAAAATTTACCGCCGGGAATGCTGGGATGAGCTGGGGGGGCGGTGGGTGGGCCCGGGGTCGGACACCCTGGATGAAGTCAAGGCCAACATGCTGGGCTGGAGCACGATGAGTTTTTCCGACCTCCGAATCAATCATCATCGCTGGACGGGAGAGGCCTACGGGCGCTGGGGAGGCATTGTGAAGAACGGCAGGACAGACTATGTCGCCGGCTACCATCCTTTGTTTTTCTTCGCCAAGGCAGTTGCCCGGCTGGCGCAGAAGCCCTACGTTCTGGGGGCGCTGGCGCTGATGTACGGGTATTTGAAGGCTTCGTTCGAGAAGACTCCGCGGGTGGATGATCCGGTATTGATTCAATATCTGCAACGCCAGCAGTTGGCCAAACTGGCGGGGCGGCAGACGATTTGGAAGTGAGAGATGGTTCCGGCGGATTTCGCCCGGATTGCGGTTTGGAATTGAGAGGATGGCAAGATGGCAAAACGAATTCTTAATTTGATGATAAGCCTCATGGTCAGAGTGGGAGACGGACTGCGAGACGGGACGAGGCGGTTGTTTGGGCAGACACCCGGCGCGACATGCGTGGTTCTGGCGTATCACTCGGTGACTTCGCCGGAACGCGCGGCATTTGCCCGGCAGATGGATGTCCTGCTGGCGGCTGCGCGGCCAGTGGCCGCGGGAGTCGATACGCTCCCAGAAAAGGGCGGGCGTTATGCGGCGGTCACGTTTGATGACGGATTCGAGAACATCGTGGAGAACGCTTTGCCCGAACTCGAGAGGAGAAACATCCCCGCCACGCTGTTTGTGGTGACGGAGGCGCTGGGGGCAGAGCGCGGCTGGGAACATCGCGGAGGAGACGACACGAGGCAGGAGAGAGTCATGTCGGTCGAATGCCTGGGCCACCTTCCCTCGGAGCTGGTGACTATTGGATCGCATTCCATGACCCATCCCATGCTTCCGTTGATCGGGAAAAAGCAGGCGCTCGAGGAATTGCGGGGATCGCGGCTGAAGCTGGAGAAGATTGTGAACCGCAAGGTCAACCTGTTCAGCTTTCCTTATGGAGCCTTCAATGACAGCGTCGTGGAAAGCTGCCGGGAAGCCGGCTATGGGCGCGTCTTCACGGCGCTTCCGATGTTCGCTTTTTCGCAGCCCGGAGAGTTCGTGAGCGGACGGGCGGGAACCGCTCCCACCGACTGGCCGCTCGAATTTCGATTGAAACTGGCAGGAGCGTACCGCTGGCAGCCCTATGCCTTTGCCATGAAGCGCCGGGTGCTGGCGGCGCTTCATGGCCGGGCGCAAAAGCCTTTGGAACTCGGGGAGAAGAGTGTTGCATGATCGCAGTCGAGAATCAAAACCGGATTGTGGAAGTCTTGCACGAGATTTTCAAGACCAAGGGACTGGCTGCGCCTGCGCTGGGTCCGGAGACGGTGCTGGACAAGCTTGGGCTGGAGTCGCTGGACTTCGCGCAAGTGGTGATCCGCATGGAAGAGATCACCGGAAAAGATCCGTTTGCGACCGGCAGCGACTTCCAGATTAAAACCCTGGCCGACCTGGCCCGCTTCTACGATTGAAGACACTCATTAATGGCATATGTTGAGCAAGCTGATTTTCGAAGAGTCGTTGCCCGCAGACCGACCCGCGGTGGTTACCTCCCGGCAAGCCACCAGTTGGGCTGACCTTCGGCAACAGGCGCAGCGGATTTGCGAAGCACACAGAGCGCTCGGCCAGCGCAGGGTTGGATTGTCGTTCCAGCCTGAGGCTGCGAGCTATGCAGCGTTGGCAGCTCTCGATAAGCTGGAGTGCGATGTGTTCTTGTTGGACTCGCGGCTGCCGCGGGAAGAAGCGATTGCTCTATGCTGGAAGCTGAAGCTGGGAGCGTTTCTGCGGGCGGAAGGTGACAAGCCGGCCCGAGAATTTGAAACTCACGAGCTGGCGAACGAAGAAAAATGGAGCGGGAACAGCAGCATTACCATCCTGACTTCCGGCAGCACCGGGGAGCCGAAGGCGGCGCGGCACTCTTGGGAAAGTATTTCGCGGCCGGTGCGCAAAAGCGCTGACGCGAATGCGCCCAAGTGGCTGCTCACTTACCGGCCGCAGCTCTACGCGGGTTTGCAGGTGATGCTGCAGTGCTTTGCCGACCGGGGGACGCTAGTGGTGCCGGATGCAGAGATGGAACCGCAGCGGACCGTCGAGTTTATGCGCGAGACCGGGGTGCAGTTCGTTTCGGCGACACCCAGCTATTGGCGGCGTTTGCTGCTATTCGGTGATGGGGGAATGCTGAGACAAGTCCCGTTGCAGCAGATTACTCTGGGCGGGGAAGTGGTGGACCAGCCCATTCTGGACCGGTTGCGGCAGCATTTTCCCCAGGCCCGGCTGGTGCACATCTACGCCACCACCGAGTTGGGGCGGTGTTTCTCGGTCAGCGACGGTCGGGCGGGGTTTCCTTTGAGTTACCTTGAGGCGGCGCGTCCAGATGGTGTGCGATTAAAGATAGAGGATGGAGAACTGCTGGTGCGGTCTCCGAATGCGATGCGCATGTACGACCTGTGCTCGGCGCAGCTGGTGTCAAGCTCCCAATGGTTCAGGACAGGCGATTTGGTGGAAATCCGCGATGGCCGCGCGTGCTTTGCGGGCCGCAAGTCGGAGATGATCAATGTGGCAGGCAGCAAGGTGTATCCCATTGAAGTGGAGCGGGTGATCCGCATCATTCCCGGAGTGTCCGACGTGCGCGTGTTTGGCAAGAATTCCTCCATCGCCGGGCAGTTGGTGGCGTGCGAGATCATCGCCAGTGCCGGCCAGGACCAGGAAGCATTGAAAGAAACCGTGATTCGCACCTGCCGCGCCCAACTGGCCAGCCATCAGCAGCCGCGGATTATAAAGCTGGTGGAGCGGATTGAAGTGTCGGCGGCGGGCAAGACTTTGAGGGCGAGAGGCTGATGACCGGCGCGCAGCCCGAGGCCAAGCGGCACGTCATTCTCAGCGGGGGCAGCCGGGGGCTGGGAAAAGCCATCGTCACGGGCCTGCTGGGAGCGGGCTATCGAGTAAGCACCTTCAGCCGGAGGTCGTCGGAGTTTGTAGAGAAGCTGGCCGGAAACGTGGACTTCTTTTTTGCTCCCGCTGATTTGGCGGAGGGGGCGACGGTTGCGGCTTTCGTCAAGGCTGCCGAAGCGCGTTTTGGCTTGCCTTATGGGCTGATCAACTGCGCCGCTATCGCCGCCGACGGCCTGCTGGCCACCAGCGCCGAGGACAAGATGCAAAAGCTGGTGGGGGTGAACGTCGAGGGCACGCTGCGGTTTACCCGGCTGGTTGTGCGGCGGATGTTGCGGGGCATTTCCGGCGGAGTCATTTTGAACATTTCGTCCATCAGTTCGCTACGCGGATTCAAAGGGCTGTCGGCCTACGCTTTCACCAAAGGGGGCATTGACGCGTTTACCCGAGCGCTGGCGCGGGAACTGGGGGAGCAGAAGATCCGGGTGAACTCGATTGCTCCCGGCTACTACGACACGGAGATGAGTCATAACCTGAACGACGGCCAGAAAGAGCAGATTCTGCGGCGCACGCCGCTGGGGCGGCTGGGACAGCCGGAAGACGTGGTGGGAGCCGTGCTGTTCTTTCTCTCCGATCAGGCAAGCTTCATCACTGGGCAGGTTTTGGTGGTGGATGGAGGCAGCACGGTTTAAAAGGGTTGGCATCCTCTTGGTTGTGGGAGTTCGACTTGTCTATTGCATTTTTAGAATCGCGAGTTGAGATTAAGGAAAAAGGTGCTCCAAGCATGGCAGGGCTGAGGCCGTTTTGCGAAAGTGACATCCCGCCAGTGGCGGATCTGATTTGGCGCGTGCTGCACGAGCACAATACCGCCGCTCCGGCTAGTTTGCATACGCACTTGAACGATCTCTTTTTCCACAATCCCTGGGCCGAGGAAGGGATGGTTTCGCGGGTGCTGGAGGACGCGCAGGGAAAGATCACGGGCTTTTTTGGCGCAGTACCGCGCCGCATGACGGTGCAGGAGAAAACCATTCGCATCGCGTTTGGCAGCAACTTTGTGATGGATCCAACCGGTCGGACCGTGCTGGCGGCGATTCAACTGGTGAAAGCGTTTCTCAAAGGCCCGCAGGATGTTTCGATGACCGACTCGGCGAATGAGGCAAGCCGGCAACTGTTGCGCAGCCTGGGATTCAGCGTTGTGCCGATTTACAGCCTGCAATGGGCGCGTCCGCTGCGGCCTGCCCGCTACGCGACGCATGCGATCTCGCGGCTTAAAAAAAGTGGCGGAGCGAGAATGGCAGCATCTCTGGCGAGACCCGCCAGCATCATCGCGGACGCGATGGCCTCGGGCATGAAGATGAGCCCGTTTCGGCAGTCACGGCCGGCAACGGCGGATGAAGAATTGGATTCGACAACCCTGCTGCAATGTCTGAATACCATTCCCAGCAAGCATTGGCTGCTTCCGGAGTACGACCAGAATTCTCTGAATTGGATATTCGAGTTTATCGCCAAGCGAAAGGTGTATGGCGATCTGCGAAAATGCCTGGTGCGCGACAAGGACAGGAAGATCATCGGCTGGTACATCTATTCGGGGGGACGTGGGGAAGTCGGCGAGGTGTTGCAGATTGGAGCTGAGAGTCCTTCGATCGGCGTGGTTCTCGATCACTTGTTCTACGACGCATGGCAGTTGGGGCTGATCGCCTTGCACGGGCGCATGGAGCCGCAATTCATGCAGGAGTTGACAGCGAGGGCCTGCTTCTTCTTCCGCCACGGAAGCTGGACGCTGGTGCACTCCAAGAACTCGGAGTTGATGGCGATGATCCAAAGCGGATCGGCATTTTTCTCGCGGCTGGATGGCGAGTGGTGCCTGCGGCATGGAGGATTGGAAACGACTTCGGACCTCAGGCGCTAAAGCACTTTGATAATAAGAAAACACCTATCACGGCGCTGAAGCGACTGCGCCACCCAAACACTTTTCATGGAACTTTCCATCATCTGCGTGAACTGGAACTCGCTGGAATATCTGCGCGAGTGCATTGCCAGTACTTACCAGCACACGCACGGGATCTCGTTTGAAATCATCGTGATGGACAATGCCTCGCCGCAGGGGGGCGTGGACGCGCTGAAGCAGCAGTTTCCCGAGATCACGATCATCAAAAGCGAAAACAACCTGGGATTCGCGGGCGCAAATAATGTTGGGTTCCGGCACTCCAGCGGCGACTATGTGCTGTTTCTGAACCCTGATACCAAGCTGCCGGGGCCGGCGATCAACTGCATGTTGGGGCGCATCCGGGTGCTGCCGGATGCGGGAATTGTGGGATGCAAGCTGTTGAACAGCGATCTTTCGGTGCAGCTCACTTCCATACAAAAGTTTCCGACGATTTTAAATCAGGTGCTCGACGCCGAATACCTGCAATTGCGCTGGCCGCACTGTTTTTTGTGGGAGATCGCGCCGCTGCTTTCGAATGACGTGAAGCTGCTGAAGGTGGAAGTTATCACCGGCGCCTGCATGCTGTTGCGGCGTGAAGTGTTCGAACAGGTGGGGATGTTCAGCGAAGACTACTTCATGTACGCGGAAGACATTGACTTGAACTACAAAGTCCGGCGGGCTGGTTTCACCAACTACTACGTGGGAGAGACCAGCATTATTCACTACGGCGGCGGGAGCAGTTCGCGGCAACAGGTGAGCCACTGGGCGACGATCATGAAATATCGGGCGATGCGGCGGCTGTTTGAAAAAACTCGCGGCCGGTTGTATAGCGCGCTGTACCGCGCAGCGATGGCCGGCGTGGCCGTGGCCCGTTTGATGCTGCTGGTGCTCGCTTATCCGCTGGGAAACATTGTGTGGGACAGAGGATCAATCCAGTTTGCCGCCCGGAAATGGCGCGCGGTGCTGAAGTGGGCGCTGGGCTGGCCGCAGGTCGCCATCTAAGACCGGTTACTTTTAGGTTCACGAAAAGCTATGTGCGGAATTTGCGGAAAACTTAGCTTTGAGCGGGGCGCGAACGTTTCGCCGCGCCTGCTGAAAGCGATGGCGGACAGCATTCAGCATCGCGGGCCGGATGACGAAGGCTACTACCATTCCGGGCCCGTGGGCTTTGGCTTCCGGCGCTTGTCCATCATTGATCTGAATACCGGCCGTCAGCCGATTTCGAATGAGGATGGCACGGTGTGGATTGTGTTCAACGGCGAAATCTACAACTACCAGGAGCTCCGGCAGCAGCTCCAGGCGAAAGGGCATGTTTTCAGGACACAGACCGACACGGAGGTGATTGTCCATCTCTATGAGGAGTTCGGTGAGGCTTGCGTCGAAAAGCTGCGGGGGATGTTTGTCTTTGCGATCTGGGATGAACGCGGACAGACTCTATTGCTGGCCCGGGATCGGGTGGGAATCAAGCCGCTGTACTACTGGCTGACCGGAAAGTCTCTGGTGTTCGGTTCAGAAATCAAAGCGATTCTGGCGGATCCGGAAGTGAAAGCGGAAGTGCGACCGGAGATGATTGACCGCTTCCTGACCTTTTATTACGTTCCCGGAGAAGAGACGCTGTTTCGCGATATTTACAAGCTGGCCCCGGGATGCTGCATGAAAGTCAGGGCGGGGAGGGCGGAGATACGGCAGTACTGGGACCTGCGTTTCGAGCCAGTGGAGCAAAGCTTAGCGGCGGTGAAAGAAAAACTGATCGAGATGCTGGAGGAGTCGGTGCGCATGCACATGGTCAGCGACGTGCCGGTGGGATTCCTTTTGAGCGGCGGCGTGGATTCGACGGCCATGATGGGCTTCGCGGTAGGGAAAACCGAGCACCGGTTGAGCAGCTTTACTCTGGGATTTTCGGCGCCGGGCGTAGTGGATGAAAGACCTTATGCCCGGCTGGCTGCCGAGCGCTATGGAGCTGAGCACCATGAGATGACGATCAGCGCCGCGGAGTTTGCGGACTTCCTGCCGAAATATGCCTGGCACATGGAAGAGCCGGTGTGCGAGCCGACTGCCGTTGCGCTCTACTACGTCTCCCGGCTGGCGAAAGATTTTGTGAAAGTGCTGATTTCCGGAGAAGGCGGGGACGAGGCATTTGCGGGATATCCCAACTACCGCAATCTGCTCTGGCTGGAGCGGCTGAAAGCAGCCACCAAGCCATGGAACGGGGCGCTTTCTTCCGCGATGGGATGGTTCGCCGGGGTGGGGGGATCGGCGAAGCTGGCGAAGTATGCGCCGCTGATGAATCGTCCGCTGGAATCTTATTATTACAGCCGGATTTCCAGCCCAAATACGTTCTTCAACCGCTGCGCGAAAGAACTCTATGAAAAAGACTTTGCGGCCGTGGTTGGCAAAGAGTTCTCGGCGGGTGTGGTGAAAAAATGCTTGGCCGCGGTCGATGGTGCCGGCGTGCTCAACAAAATGCTGTACGTGGACACGAAGACCGCCTTGCCCGACGATCTGTTGTTAAAGGCGGACAAGATGACCATGGCCAATTCCGTCGAGCTAAGAGTTCCTCTGCTCGATCATCAGTTGCTGGAATTTGCCGCGTCGCTGCCGGAGAATTTCAAAGTGCGGGGCGTGACTACGAAGTACATCGCCAAACTGGCTCTCCGCGAGCGGGTTCCGCGGGAGATCCTCGACCGCAAAAAGGTCGGATTTCCGGTTCCTTACTCCGCGTGGCTGAAGACCGAACTGAAGGACTTGGTTCACGACTTGCTGTTCGATCGTGAGACCATGGCACGCGGCTACTTCAAGCGAAGCTGTGTTGAGAAGCTTATTCAGCAGCACAGCGAGCGGGAATGCTTTCCCAAGGAAATCCTGTCGCTGGTTTCGCTAGAGTTGTGGCACCGGGCTTTTCTGCGCCCGGCGGAAAATGCAGACTCGTCTCCGGCTCTGGTTTCGAGCGCTTCGGTTCAGGAATTGTGAAGATGGTCTTATCGGTGACAGACAAGCGCGACGAGGGCGTGGAAGTGGTGAATTCTCTGTGAACCCTTCCCGGCCAATTCGGGTGCTGTACAGCTTTCCTCATAAGATTGGGGAAAACCGGATTTGTAATACGGCGTGGCAGCACGTCAATGGCCTGGCTGCGGCCGGAGCGGAGGTGCTGGTGTTTCCCGGGGTGCTGCACCGCCCGTTGCCGGATGGGGTGAGAGTTCGCCCCACCCTGGCACGAGGAACATTCCGCATTCCTTATAAGGTTCTGGGCAGCATGCGCGCTTTTGCGTTGCATGACTGGATTGTGTCCCGGCGACTGGAGAAGCTGGCGGGGCAGGTTGACATCGTCCACACCTGGCCGCTGGGGGCATTGCTCACACTGCAAACGGCCAAGCGCATGGGTATCACGACGGTGTTGGAGCGTCCGAACGCTTATACCAGGTTTGCCTACGAAGTGGTGCAAAAGGAATGCGAGCGCCTGGGAGTCACCATGCCGCTGAACCACGAGCACGCTTATCACGCGGACATTCTGGCAAAAGAGGAAATCGAATATCGCCTGGCCGACCGGCTGCTGTGCCCGTCGGATTTTGTGTTGCGGACGTTTGTCGATGCGGGATTTCCCGCTTCCAAGCTGGCGCGGCACCAGTATGGCTTCGACCACAAGGTTTACCACTCGGAGGGGCGGACGCCGACGGCCGGGCGAGGCCTGAGGATGCTGTTCGTCGGTGGCTGCGCTCCGAGAAAGGGAGTGCATTACGCGCTGGAGGCCTGGCTGCAGTCGGGAGCTCAAAAAGAAGGCACGTTTCAAATCGCCGGCCAGTTTGTGCCCGGCTACGCGGAGAAGCTGGCGCCGATGCTCAACCATCCCAGCGTCAAGGTTTTGGGGCATCGCCACGATGTGGCCGAACTGATGCGGGCGAGCGACATCCTGATTTTGCCGAGCATCGAGGAAGGCAGCGCGCTGGTGACCTCCGAGGCGCGGGGAAGTGGCTGCGTCCTGCTGGTGTCCGAGGCCGCAGGGGCGATTTGCCGGCACATGGAGAATGCGCTGGTGCACCGCGTCGGGGATGTGCAAGCCCTTGCCAGTCACATCAGGATGCTGGATGAGAACCGCGCGCTGCTGGAAACATTGCGAGCGGCGTCGCTTCGAACCGTCAGCGAGATTACGTGGGGCGCTGCGGGTGTGAAGTTGTTGCAGGTTTATCAGGAGATTCTGGAAGCCAAGGCAGAGAGGGAGCCGGTCGAGGCGGCATACGTTACCTAAGATCGTAAGTGAAAGATGGCTCAACCAACTCTAGTGCGCAATCCGGTAGAACTCTTGTCCAGGCATGATGAAGCCTCGATCGGCTCGGCCTCTGTATTGCCGCGCCAAGCCTTTGCCAAGAGGGTCTACGAGATCAATCCCTTGCAGGATCCGCGGTGGGACAGATTGGTCGAGCGGCACCATCTCGCGTCGGTTTTTCACAGTGCGAACTGGCTGCGAGCTCTGCGCAGCACCTACGGTTATGACGCGGTTGCGGTGTCCACCAACCCGCCGGACGCGGAACTCAGCAACGCAGTGCTGTTCTGCCGGGTGGAGAGCTGGCTTACCGGCCGCCGTTACGTGTCGCTGCCCTTTTCCGACCATTGCGATCCGCTGGTGGATAGCGCAGGGGAACTCGACCAGTTGCTCCTGCATATGAATCGGAAGGTGAATGAGGCCGGCTGGGCCTACGTTGAAATCCGGCCCACGGTGTTCGATCCATGCGACGCGACGGGCCTGGGCAAGAGCGATACTTACTACCACCACCGGCTCGACCTGCATAAGAGCGCGGAAGAACTGTTTCATGATTTCCATAAGGATTGTGTACAGCGAAAGATCCGCCGGGCGGAGCGGGAGAAGCTGCGATATGAAGAGGGAAGATCCGAGGCGCAGCTCGAAGAGTTTTACCGGCTGATGGTCACGACCAGGCGGAGGCAGGGATTGCCTCCTCAGCCCATGGACTGGTTCCGCGGATTGATCGCGAGCTTTGGCGACAGCCTGAAGATCCGCGTGGCCATGAAGGACGATACGCCGGTAGCCGGCATTCTTACGCTTTCCCACAAGAATTGCATGACCTACAAATATGGCTGCAGCGACGCGAAATTCAATAACCTGGGGGGCACGCCGCTGTTGTTCTGGAAAGCGATTGAAGACGCGAAGGCGAATGGGCTCGAGGAACTGGACCTGGGACGCTCGGATATTGACAACCTGGGGCTGGTGGCGTTCAAGGAACACTGGGGCGCGAGCCGCTCGCTTGTGAATTACTGGCGATATCCCAAGACAAATCCGACGAACCCGACCGCCTGGACAATGCGTCTGGGCCACAAGATTGCGTCGGTGCTGCCCCAGTGGTCGCTGAAAGCGATTGGCGGCGTCGTGTATCCGCACATCGGCTAGCCCAAGCGACGGGCAGAATCCAAATCGTGAAACCTGTAAACACCAATTCTTTCGGAGCCGACACCGGAGTGACGGGGGTATCCACCATATCTGCCGCAGAGCCGGAAACAGGGACCGTGGGGAGCGACGAAGGCTCGGAGAAGCGAATGCCCACTTCCCCGGAGCGGGCGAAGATGAGGGTCTGCATGATTGCGTACTCCGTGTACGAAAGCGATGGCCGGGTCATGCGCTACGCCGAAACGCTCGCGCAACGGGGCGACGAAGTGGACATGGTGGTTCTTGCCGGACCGGGACGGACTGGGGCCGACGTTATCCAGGGAGTGAATGTTTTCCGGCTGCAAACCCGCACCCACGACGAAAAAGGGCAGTTTAGCTATCTGTTCCGGATTCTACAGTTTTTCTTTCGGGCGATGTGGTTCGTGAGCCGTCGAGAGCTCCGAGAGCGATATGACCTGGTGCATGTACACTCGGTGCCGGATTTTCTGGTTTTCATTCCGTGGCTTGCAAAGCTCAGGGGCGCGCGAATTATTTTGGATATTCATGATGTGCTGCCGGAGCTGTATGCGAGCAAGTTCGGCTGCGATGAGAGATCGGTCGTTCATAAACTGCTGGTCCAGGTGGAACAAAGTTCCGCGGCGTTTGCGGATTACGTCATCATTGCCAACGACATCTGGCGCGAGAAACTTCTGGCGCGGTCCCTCCGCCCGGACAAGTGCACGGCGATTTTGAATTTCCCCAATCGCTCGATTTTCTTCCGGCGCGGAAAAACGCGGAACGACGGCAGGTTTGTGATGCTTTATCCGGGAACGCTGAATTGGCATCAGGGACTCGATGTCGCAATCCGCTCGCTGGCCCGGATCAAGGACGCGGCGCCGAATGCCGATCTCCATATTTATGGGGAGGGGCCAGCCAAAGAATCATTGCGGGCGCTGGCCAAGGAACTGGGTTTGAACGGCCGGGTGAAGATCAACGACACCCGCCCGCTGCGCGACGTCGCAGGGCTGATGGAAGACGCCGACCTGGGAGTGGTGCCCAAGAGAAACGATTCTTTTGGCGACGAGGCCTTCAGCACCAAGACGCTGGAATTCATGGCGATGGGGGTTCCCGTGCTAGTGTCGGACACCAAGATCGATCGCTATTATTTCAACGATTCCATAGTGAAGTTTTTCCGCGCCGGCGATGAACAGAGTTTGTCGGAGGCGATGTTATCGCTGATCCACAGCCCCCGGATACGAAGTTCGCTCGTGCGCAACGCAGCTGCATTCCTGGAAGGCAATGACTGGGAGAGCAATAAGATCCGATACCTGGAAATTGTTCGCCATCTGGTGGCCTCCAAGTCCACGGAAGAGATGGCACTATGGGGCGATTGACGGGAAGGAACGACGCGGGTAGGCTCGTTGGCATGGGGCGCTGGGGCATACGACCGTCTGCTCGGTGTATTCTGCTTTGCGTGCTGGTATCCATCCTGCTGATACAGGCGCTGCCTCAGGTGGATTTGCTGGACACCGCGTTTCACCGTGACACCGCACCGGTAGTTATCCACTCCCAGGCCACGGCCGCTCCGGCATGGATTACGGTCAGCAGTGGATTAACGAGCTTTGATGCACCGCAATGCCGGCAATGCGGTGGGCTTCATGCCCCGGACCGGGTTCAGAATAGCCCCGACTTTATCCCAATTCTTGATCACGCTTTGCGTTGTTAGACAAACACCCGATAGTTGCTCCGAATGGTAAATCCGAAGCCAAGACGTTAGGCTGGGACTTTTCTCATTTACCTTAGGCGGTTCAGGCGCCGCCTAAAACCTACAATGATCCGGCACGCTATGGCTCGCCTGCCCGGATGATTGTTCCCCCGTCGGGAGCCTTTTGCAATGGACGAAACTCTATCTCAATACTATCGCTCGCCGCTGAACCACACGCGTGTTGTCACCCGGGGACCGCTGTCGGAAGAGCGGGGATACTTCAAGATTGGGCATGACACGGTGTACGGCCAGTACTGTGGACGCCGACCGGCGAATTCCGCCGGCGGCCCGCTGCGCGACGCGCTCGAGGACGCGAGCCTGGACAACGGGACACCGCAGTTGCCGTTTAACCTGGCGCAGGTGGTGGATAATCTCCGATTCGAGCGCTACTCGCCCTTTAGCAATGGCCACTCTCCCATGAGCACGGTTCTGGCCGGGATGTATTACTTCGTGCGTCCGGTTTTGCCGGTGGAGGTCCGCAAGCATCTGCAAAAAGTCCGCCTCAGCGGGTGGGAGCGGCTGAGTTTTCCCAGTTGGCCGGTGGACCGCACGGTAGACAATGTTTTCGAACAATTGCTGTTGCTGGCGTTAAGAGCGCAGGGTGTGGAAGAGATTCCGTTCATTTGGTTCTGGCCTGACGGTGCTTCGAGTTGCGCCCTCATGACGCATGATGTCGAAACTAGGCTGGGCCGAGATTTTAGCGCTTCCTTAATGGACATTGACGACTCGTTCGGGATCAAGTCGTCATTTCAGGTGGTTCCAGAGCAGCGTTACGATGTGCCGGCCAGCTACCTCGATCTGATTCGGCAGCGCGGGTTCGAACTCAATGTTCAGGACCTGAACCACGATGGCCGTTTATTCCGGGACCGGAAGGAGTTCCTGGCGCGCGCGGCCAGGATCAATGCTTATGGCCGGGAGTACGGAGCTGCGGGATTTCGTTCGGCGATTTTGTACCGGCGGCAGGAGTGGTATGACGCCCTGGAATTCTCTTATGACATGTCGGTTCCCAACGTGGCCCACCTGGATCCGCAGCGTGGCGGGTGTTGCACGGTAATGCCGTATTTTGTGGGCAAGATGCTGGAGTTGCCTGTCACTGCGACCCAGGACTACACGCTCTTCCATATTCTGAACGACTATTCCATCGAACTGTGGAAGCGGCAGGCGGAACTGATCATGGAAAAGCACGGCCTGATGGGCTTTATTGTCCATCCGGACTACATCACGGGCAACCGCGAGAGAAAGGTTTATGAGGCGCTGCTGGATTATCTGGTGCAACTCCGGAGCGAGAAGGATGTCTGGCTGCCCATGCCGCGCGATGTGGACCGCTGGTGGAGAGAGCGGTCACAGATGAATCTGGTCCGGCAGGGGAAAGGATGGCGCATCGAGGGCCCCGGCAGCGAGCGGGCACGGATTGCCTTTGCCAGCGAACAGGATGGGCGACTGGTTGTCACCTTGGAAGAGCCGTCGAAACACGCTAAGAACGCAATGGCTTTGCCCAGCAAGAGTTGAATACGAGGTAGAGTTTTTCCGGTCGAAATGCCAAGGTCTTCCGGCGGGAATCGGGGGGACCTTGGGAAGGCCGAGCATCAACACCCCCAAAGACAATTATCTTTACTCGGACTCTGATTCCGTATGAATTTCAGGCAGCACCCTTCGGCTTCGCCCAGGTCAGAGTTCAACAAGAGATTCAAACGCAGGAGATGGTTTCGTATGTCGTCCGCGACTATAGCAGACCAGGCTGCCACCGGCATTTTTGACTGCGACGAAAACCAGTTCCGGGAGCAGTTCAACCGCTGCTCGTTCGAGTTTGCTCATCACCTTTCCGGACATCGTCTGTTCCAGACTCCCCGGCTGATTGAGCTGGCAAGGCGGCTCGACCCCACGGGCAGCGTTTACTACGATGCCGGGGAAATCCGCGTGGATCAGCGCTGGGACCAAACGCCGGCGGGCACGTGGCCGGTGGCTGAAACCATCCGGCGGATTCGGGACGCGGGGGCATGGATCATCCTGAGAAGGGCGGAGCAGGACCCGGAGTACGGGGCGCTGCTCAACGAATGCATGGCGGAAATCCAGAGGCTGCTGGGCAGAGACCTGAAGAAGGAGATGAAGGTGCAGGACGCGATCATTTTTATTACATCTCCGCGGCGGGTTACGGCCTATCACATTGACCGGGAATGCAATTTCGTCCTGCAAGTCCAGGGCGAGAAAGACATCAGCGTTTTCGATCAAACTGACCGCGAAGTGCTGCCCGAGGAGGAGATCGAACGCTTCTGGATGGTGGACAACAACTCAGCTCTCTACAAAGAGCAGTACCAGAACCGGGCAAAGGTGTACCGCATGGCTCCGGGCAAGGCCATCCATGTGCCGGTGAATGCGCCGCATTGGGTGAAAAACGGAGACGATATCTCAGTGACCTTGAGCGTGAATTTTCAGTTCCGGGAGAATTTTCCGGCGCATGTTTATCGCGCGAACTATTTGTTGCGCAGGATGGGAGTCTCGCCCACGCCACCGGGAAAATCGAAAGCGCGGGACGCACTGAAGATGCTGGCGATGACCACGACTTATGTGCCAGCGCGGGCGGTTCGCCGGGCCTCGCGAAAGCTCGGATTCTAATCATGCCAGATTGTGACGTCACGATCATTGGGGCGGGTCCGTACGGACTTTCGGCCGCGGTTTATCTGCGGGCGGCCGGGGTCGAGGCACGTGTCTTGGGCGAAACCATGGCCTTCTGGGAAAACCAAATGCCTTCCGGCATGTTTCTGCGATCGTCATGGGAAGCATCGCACATTGCAGATCCCAGGGGGGAACTGACGCTCGATGCCTATCGTTCCGCCAGCGGCAACCATATCAGCGCCCCCGTACCACTTGCGCGCTTCGTGGAGTATGGCCGCTGGTTCCAACGCCAATCGGTTCCGCAAGTGGAAGAGCGAAAAGTAACCGAGCTGGATGCAGATCCTCGCGGGTTCAGCCTGACTCTGGCGGATGGTGAACGATTTACATCCCGCCGGGTCGTTATCGCGGTCGGAATCGGAGGTTTTGCGCTGCGGCCGGTTGAGTTTGACGCGATTCCTCGAGAGCTGGCGAGCCATTCTTCGGCCCACAAAGACCTTAGCCGGTTCAAGGGAAAACGCGTGGTGGTGATCGGAGGCGGGCAGAGCGCGCTGGAATCGGCTGCCTTGCTCGACGAGGCGGGAGCGGAAGTTGAGGTCATTGCGAGACAGGAAAAGTTGAACTGGGTTGGGTTGCATTCCTGGCTGCACCATCTGGGATTGATTTCCAAGCTCCTGTATTCCTCGAGAGATGTGGGACCGGCGGGGTTGAGCCGGATCGTTTCCGTGCCCAGGCTGCTGCGCATGTTCCCGCGAGAATTCCGGGATCGCGCCAGCTATCGCTCAATCCGTCCAGCTGGCTCAGGCTGGCTGCGCGCGCGGTTGGCGCAGGTGCCGATTACGTTGAAGCGCAGAGTGGTCTCGGCAAATGTCAGCGACAGCCAATTGCGATTGACGCTCGATGACAGGAGTGAACGGATTGTGGACCACGCTCTGTTGGCAACCGGCTACCGTGTGGATAGCTCGCGGTACCAAGTTCTGGCGCAACGGCTGCGGGCGAGATTGCAGACGGCAGACGGATATCCCGTGCTCAAGAGTGGAATGGAATCTTCCATTCCAGGATTGCACTTTCTCGGTAAGCCCGCGGCATGGAGTTATGGTCCGCTTCTTGGATTTGTTTCCGGGACTGAATTTGCTTCCAAGGAATTAGTCCGGGGCATTGCTAGGAAGAACGGTGCACGACAGAATGGTTAGCGCCTCCATCAAGCCATTGCATTGTTGTTCTACCGCTCCCCTGAAGCACGGAGAAGTGGGGGCGGTGGTGGTCGGCGGAGACTACCAGGGCCTGGGGATTGTGCGCAGCCTGGGACGCCAGGGCGTGCCGGTTTGCGTGGTGGACGATGAATACTCCATTGCCCGCTTTTCCAAGTATGTTGGCCGGGCTTTCAAGACAAGAAACCTGCGTGACGAACGGACGGCGGTGTCGATCCTGCTTGATCTGGGAAGGAAGGCCGGTCTCGAAGGTTGGGTGCTCTATCCCACACGGGACGAGCAAGTCGCTGCCTTCTCGCACTATCGCGCCGAGCTGAGCCAATTCTTCCGCGTGCCTACGCCGGACTGGGACAGCGTGCGTTGGGCCTGGGATAAGCGCAATACCTATCGGCTGGCGAAACGGCTGGGTATTCCAATCCCGGCGACTTACTTTCTCGATACGGGGGGGCCGAAAGACTGCGACCTCGATCCGCCTTATGCACTCAAGCCAGCCATCAAGGAACACTTCATATATGCGACGAAAGCAAAAGCATGGCGGGCGGATAGTCGAGAAGAGCTGGAGGCGCTGGTAGGCAGGGCGTCGAGGTTCATTGATCCCGCCGAGCTGATTGTGCAGGAGGCCATTCCCGGAGGCGGGGACCAGCAGTTCTCCTATTGTGCTTTTTTCCGCCAGGGACGGGCGGTGGGCAGTATGGTGGCGAAGCGGCGGCGGCAGCATCCTTTGCAATTTGGCCGGGCCAGCACCTACGTTGAAACGGTGGACGCCACGATGGTGGAGCAGCTTTCAGAACGATTTTTGCGGGAGATTGATTATTACGGCCTAGTCGAGGTCGAGTACAAGCTTGATCCGCGCGATGGGCAATACAAGCTGCTGGATGTCAATGCGCGAACCTGGGGATACCACAGCCTGGGCGCGAGCGCCGGCGTGGACTTCAGCCACATGCTTTATTGCGATCAGATTGGATTGCCGGTTGAGGTGAGCCGGGGCCCGGCGGGAATTGGGTGGGTGCGCATGACCACCGATCTCCCGGCGGCGGTGAGTGCGTTTCTTGGCGGAGATCTCGACCTTCCTACCTACCTGCGCTCGCTGAAGCGCTGCACTGCGGATGCGGTGTACAGCGCCGAGGACCCGTTGCCGGGTTTGGCTGAGATATTCTTCATCCCGTATTTGGCGGTGAAAAGAGGCTTCTGATTTTTTGATAGGGAGCCGGAACAGCATGGAGACACAGACAATGACGATCGCCGAGCAGTCACAGGCGGCCGCAAGCATTTCCGTCGCGAGGCGGCATCGGCCGGCATATGCCGAGTTCGTCCGCGAGTTTCTGAATCCTCATAAGCCGGTGGTGATTTCAGGCGCGCTCGACGACTGGCCGGCGATGCGCTGGACGCCGGAATATTTTCGGCGCAAATTTCCCGACCTTACGTTTGCGGTGGACGGAACCACTTACCGCATGGCGGAGTTCATCGAATTGGTGGTGAGCTCCAGCAGCGAGAAGCCAGCGCCTTACCTGCGCAACGCCATCATCAGCCGATTCTTGCCGGAGTTGCTGACGGATATTCAGCCGCTGCCGGAATACTTTTCTCCGAATTGGCTGGAGGGCCCGCTGTCGCAACTGCTGCGTTCGCGTCTGCATGGGGGCAGCGAAGAACTTTATATCGGGGGCAAAGGGGGGAGGTTTCCTTTCCTGCACTTCGATACCTGGCACACGCATGCCTTCATTTGCCAGCTTTATGGGACGAAGGAGTTCACGGCGTATGCGCCCGATCAGGCGCCATATTTATATGTGAGTCCGGGCAGGTACAACCAGTCTTTGATTCCGGACCTCGAGAACCCGGACTATGAGAAATTTCCTCTCTTTGCCCGCGCCCAGGGAATTAGGTTCCGGCTGGAGCCGGGCGAAATCATCTTCATCCCGGCGGGCTGGTGGCACACGGCAAGGATTCTGTCGCCGTCGATTTCAGTTTCGGTAAATCGCGCCAACGCGTCGAACTGGAGTCACCTGACGCGCGACATGTGCGCCAAAGCGCCCTTGCCCATGAAGCCAGTGGCGGCGGCATATCTGACCGGGATGCGGGTCTTCCGCACGCTCTACGGGTCCTGATCTTCTCTCCGGGTTTCTCCTGGCTGATTTCACTTCCTGATAATTTCTATGCACATCGCTGGGCTGATCCAAAGCGGAGCGGATGCTGAGGCGGGCGGCGTGGCAGCAGGTTTGCTGCTCGCAGCGTTGCCCTTGGCGGCTTACGCGGGACTTTTTTGGGTGCTTTGTCTTAAGGGCGAAGGATGGCGAAGCGCTGCGATCGGCGCGGCCACCTGTTGGGGCGTATTGCTTGCTCTTATCACGGAAATCCTGAGCCTGCCGCGCTTGATCACGCGTCCGGCTTTAGCCCTGGCGTGGTTGACGGTGACAATGGCCTCGGTTGGATATGGCTGGGTGCTCCGTGGTAGAAATTCTTATCACGTGGAATCCGGCACTGGAGGTGAACTGCAAGCCGAAGCAGGGAAGCTGGATGGGATGGATTGGTTCTTGCTGGCTGGCATCGGTTTGCTGGTGAGCTTGGTGGGAATGACCGGAATTCTCAGTGCTCCCAACACTTGGGATGCCATGGCCTACCACATGTCGCGGGTGGCGCAGTGGATGGTCAATCGGGATGTAAGTCTGTACCCGGCGTTTTACTCCGCGCAACTGTTCCTTGGGCCTTGGGCCGAATATGCAATGTTGCACCTTGATGTTCTGTACGGCGGCGACCGCCTGGTTAATCTAGTGGAACTGTTCAGCATGGTGGGCACGGTGATTGGGGTTTCGCTCATCGCGCAACGGCTCGGCGCATCCCGGCGCGGGCAGATCTTTGCGGCGCTGGCCTGTGCCACGATTCCGGAGGGCGTGCTCGAAGCCTCAGGGGCTATGAACACCTATGTGGGCGCATTCTGGATTGTGATAGCGGTTTATTACGTCGTGCGCTGGAACGAACGGCAGAACTGGGCGATCGCGGTGGCCATCGGCTCCGCTTCCGGGCTGGCGATCCTGACCAAGGGCACCGCTTACGTGTTTCTGCCAGGAATTCTTTTGGCTTGCTGGTGGATGGGCTCAGGGATAGCCCGCAAGCGCCTGTTGGCCCAATTGCCGCTACTCCTGCTCATAGCCTTAGTTTTGAATGGACCGCTTTTTCTACGGAATTACCGGCTGAGCGGCTCGCCGCTGGGATTTGCGTCGCCCTTGGGGGACGATGCAGAACGGCAATATGCCAATAGCCGGGTTTCTGCTTCGGTCGCCTTCGCCAATGTGGTAAAGAACTCGGCGCTTCACTTGGGCACGCCCGCGGGAGGGGTGAATAATGCGATTACCCGCGCCGTCGTCTGGACATTGGCGAAGTTCCACATTGACCCCAATGACAAGGCCTCGACGTATCGCGGCGGCTTTCACCTGAACGGAGTGTCGAGCCACGAGGCTCGCGCGGGCGATCCGCTGCAACTGGTTTTGATCGGGATTGCCTGTCTGCTGCTGTTGCGGAAGCGGACCGGAGACCGGCGCTCACGTCTTGCGATGCTCGGGATCGGCGCGTCGTTTGTGTTGTTCTGCGCGTGCATTCGCTGGCAGCCCTGGAACAGCCGTTATCATCTTCCGTTAATTGCTTTGGGTGTGGCGGTGGCAGGAGTGGTCATCGAGCGCAACTGGCCTCGAGTTACGGTTTCTGTGGCGGCCTGTTTGCTTCTGGTTTCGGCTGTTCCTTTTGCTTTGGCTAATTCCTTGCGGCCGATCGTGCCGTGGCCGCGGGCCAGCGTGCTGCGCCAGCCGCGAGTGGATTCTTATTTTGCCGACTCGCATGATTGGTGGAAGGAGTCGTATGTGGCGGCTGCGAACTTGGTTGAAGCCAGCGGATGCAAAAACATTGGGATAGACTCGTCGCTCGAAGACTTTGATTATCCGATGTTCGCGTTGCTCGATGCCGGGCATGACGGCAGAATCGTGGGCTATGCCCGCGTGCGAAACCTGACTGCTGCCTACGTCAGACACGAAGTGGCGTCTCCATGCGCAGTGATTTGCCTGCGCTGCGCCAACGCCCCGGCGAAATGGGCGGAGTACCGGGACGTGGGCGGACGAGTTTCGGTCTTCGACGAAGTTGCCGTTTTCAGCCGGGAAGGGAACTTGCTCAACAACCAGACCGTGAGTTTGCCGGGGCCTTCTCAGACGGAAACGATTCTGCGGCAACTTGACCATTATCGTGACTCGCCTCGCCCGGTGGCGCTGGGAAGCGTAGAGGACAAAATCGACCGTGCCGGCCGCGAGTGGCCGGACAAGAAGGCGGACCTGAAAGCGCGTTTAAACGCCCTGTACACGGGAGGGCTGAGCCTTTGGCGGGTGAGGGATTCGGTGGATCCCATGCGCAGGCGGGGAGAGCAAGTGGACGACACGAAGATTGATCCGACGCAGTTACTCGCGGCGCAAGAAGTGTTTGAAAACTGGGATCAGACGATCACGGGCAGGGTTGAAGAGTTGAGCGCCATGGTTGACCGGCTGGATTCCGCGCGAGCTGCAAAGAACGCGAATTTACCATAGAGCGTGTGCGGAACTGGTACCGTCCCTGGCGGGACTCGCGACGTTCCTACTCTACCCGGCACTGGGGTGCCGGGCTTTCCTATCCCGCCCTGCGGGGCTGGAGTTGGGAGATTTCAACTACGTCTTCACCGCAAATTTAGCTCTCATACCCAAACTAAAACGTTGCCCCGATGCTCCTCCTTCCCCTCATCGCTGCCTTCGTACTCTTCTTTCTGATCCTGCGAGAGACAGGCACGGACTGGCGCAGCAGCATGTTGGGAGCCGCGGTATTTTGGGGCGCCTGCGTCACGGGGATCACCGAAGCACTCAGCGTGCCTCACTACCTCACGCGGGGCGGAGTGGTGGGCGGCTGGCTAGCCGTGTGCTTTGCCGCTGCGATTCTTTTTGCGAACAAGAAGCGCCGTGTTCACCACCCATCCAAAGAGCGTGGTCCGGCCGGGCTCCTTTCAGGCGAATCATCTCCGGTCAACCTCGATGGGGTAACCAAGGGCCTGCTGGCCGGGGCAGGAATCATCGTGCTGCTGGTGGGGATTACAGCGCTGGTGGCTCCTCCCAACATCTGGGACGCCATGGAGTATCACCTTCCCCGGGTGACTATGTGGATGAGCAACCGCAGCGTGGGCTTCTACCCCACGCCGGACTACGCGCAACTGGTGTGGGGGCCCTGGGCCGAATACGCGATGACCCACACGTATCTGCTCTGGGGAAGCGACCGCTTCGTCAACGTAGTCGAGTTTTTCAGCCTGCTCGGCAGCACGATCGGGGTTTCGCTCATCGCCAAGCGGCTGGGAGCAGGGCCGCGCGGGCAGGCGCTGGCCGCCATCGTCTGCGCGACGATTCCGGAGGGAGTGCTCGAAGCCTCTGGTCCGATGAACACCTACGTGGTCTCGTTCTGGATCATGACCACGATTGTGTTTGTCATGCGCTGGAACGATGATCCAAGCTGGCTGAACACGGCTTGCATCGGGCTTTCGGCGGGTCTGGCACTGTTGACAAAGGGCACGGCATACATCTTTTTGCCGTGTCTCGTGTTGGCCGCGTGGTGGATGGGGTCGTCATCCTCGCGGGTGCTTCTGGTCAAGCGGAGCGTGGTGCTGGTCGCGCTGATCGTCGCGATCAACGGCGCGCAGTATCTGCGGTGCTATGAATTGAGCGGTTCGCCGCTGGGGGTGCCGCTGCCGGATGCGGGCTCGCGGTTGCAGGTGGCGATGCCCCATTTCGGCGTGCGCGCGACCATGGCGAACGCGTTGCGCAACCTGTCGCTGCATCTGGGCGCTCCCAGCGAGGAAATCAACTCGTGGACTGAGCGGACGTTTCGCTTTGCGATGCAGAGCATAGGCGTCAATCCAGATGATCCGGAGCAAGTTTGGCTGGGCGAGCACTTCCAGATCAATCATTTTTCGTCGGACGAGGGCATTGCGGGAAATCCGCTGCATCTGGCGTTGCTGTTGTTCTCGGTTGGAGTGGTTTTCTGGCAGGGGAAGGCAGTCATGGGAGGTGCGGCCCGCTGGTATGCAGGGGGCATTGTTCTGGCTTATCTCCTGTTCTGTGCCTTGCTGCTCTGGCAGCGATGGGCAAGCCGCTACGAGATGCCGCTGTTCGTGCTTGGCTCGGCCCTCACCGGGTTGGTGCTGGAGCGCTATTGTTCACGAAAACTGGCGGCCACGGTGGCAATTGCGATGCTGGCCATGGCTTGTCTGTTTGCGGTTGCCAACAAGACCCGGGCTCTGGTGCGCTGGAGCCGGGTGGACGACGTTTATCAGCCGCGGGCAGTGCAGTATTTCGCGCACTTGCATCAGCAGGTGGCGCCGGAGTTCATGGCGGCGGCGGAGGCAGTGAATCAGTTGCAGTGCCGGGATGTGGCGGTGGATGCCTACGAAGATCAGGTTCAAGGCGGGCACAGCCCGAAGTCGTTTTACGTCTACCCGCTGTTTCCCTTGATTCATGCCGATGGCCGCGAGCGCACAGTGTGGTACAGCGGCGTGCATAACCAAACGCAACGCTATGCAGCTCAAGAATCGCATCCGGCTCCCTGCGCAGTGGTCTGCCTCGATTGCGCGAATCAGCCGCAGAAATGGGCGCAATACCGGAAGGTCGGCGGGAGGGCCTCAGTGTTCGACTACATTGTGGTTTTCAGCAGCGTCGGTGAAATTGCGAATTCCGGACTTGGAGCTCCTACTCCGTAGAGTTCATCGCGAGATGAAATACAGGCCGGAATGCGCCGGGAACGATGCTTCTGGATGAAAGGGAATACGTCCCCCGTGGCTGGGCACCGACCAGTCATCGGTGAGCTGATATCCCAGAGCGGAAATGGAATTGATAAACTGCTGCCGGTTAAAAACGTGCATGGGATGGAACGCTACGCCGCCGTTCTGCAGCGTAACGAAGCCGGGGCCGTCGTAAATCGGAAGCTTGTTGAGCAGGATGTGTTTGGGGAGAGATTTCAACTGCGCCAGGCTCTCCGAGAACGCCGGAGATTCGATGTATTGTAAGGAGCCGGCGGCAAGCAGGATGTCGGCGCCATCGGCATCGGCGAAGCGCTCGGTGAATTCGACAGTCTTTGCGCCCTGCTCCGCAGCAATCTGCTGGCCGGCGCGAATAATTTCCGGCAGGTCGCAAACCGTCCAGCGAAATCCGGCGGGATAGTCGAGATAGCGGGAGTAGGCGTAGAAATGGGTGCCGCCGTGGCCTCCATAATCGAAAAGCCGGGCCGGACCGCGCAGAAGGCGGGCCAGCCAGAATAGAATTGGATAATCGAAGGAAAAGACTTGTGCGCGTCGGTCTGCGAACTCCTGGGCGTAGCCCTGATTGGCGAAGCCCAGCGGCTTGCCGGCCGGAGCCGAACGGCGGGCTTCGTCGAAGCTAGGGAAGACGCCGAGAAAGCCCCCGTACACATGCGGGAAACGCTTCTCGTAGAGGCGTTCGAGCAGGAGCCGCAACAGGGGCAGGGTTTCGAGGCGGCTTTGCCAGCGGGGCACAGAAGATTTTGCGGCGTCGTCGATGAGTCGCTCCGGGCGCTGCGATTTTCTAACGCGTGTGATCGCAATTGCGCGATGCCGAAGACATGATAATGGAGAGCAAGAAGGAAAGGCGAGGAACGGAGCCTTGTAACAGATTTTTCCGTGGTCCGAGGCGGGCTAGGACGCCCGTCGCTCCATCGGCTAGCGTTGGGCGTAAGAATCGGAAATGTCATTGTTGAGCAGACGGAGATTTCTACAGACTGCGGGGGTTGTAACGGCGGGCGTTGCCGCCACAGCGGCTGACGCGACATTTATTGAACCGGCCCATCCCATCCTGAATCGGGTGGACATTCCGCTACGCCGGCTGCCGCCTGCATTTGATGGCTTCACCATCGTGCAGTTGAGCGATTTTCATTATGACGAAATTTTTTCTGCAGTGCCCATCCGGCGCGCGGTGCAGACGGTTAACAAGCTACAGCCGGACCTGATTGTCTTAACCGGAGACTATGTAACCGAACCGATCCTGCACCGTTTTTTGCACAACCGCAAGCAGGCGGCGAATGCGGCGGAACCGTGCGGGGCGCTGCTGCGTCAACTGCGCGCCGGATTTGGGTTACACGCTATTCTGGGAAATCATGATCACAACACCGACGGCCATCGCGTCACGGAATGCCTGCAAAGTCAGGGTATTCCGGTCCTGATTAACCGCTCCATCGCGATTGAGCGCGGAGGGGCGCGGCTTTGGCTGGCCGGCATTGACGATAATCCCGACGAGGGCGACATCACGTTGACATTGAAAGGGGTGCCTGCGGATGAGCCGGTGGTGGCGCTGGTGCACGAACCGGACGCGGCCGACCTGGTGGCGCGGCATTCCGTGGACTTGCAGCTCTCCGGACACTCTCATGGAGGCCAGGTGAGGCTTCCCCTGATCGGGCCTGTATACTTGCCGCCTCTGGGGAAGAAGTATCCCTGGGGACTGCGCAAGGTCGGTTCGTTGGCGTTGTATACCAACGTTGGTTTGGGAACGATGGGTGCGCCGGTCCGGTTTAATTGCCCTCCGGAAATTACTCTGTTCACGCTGCGCGCTAGCGAGGCGAAGTGACACGCTGAAAAACGTGACTCGAGCCGAAAGTCGTTACCTCAGTGGCTAAACCCTCAATTGAGTTGATCGTCTATCGCAGCGCTGAAAACGCTGCGCCACCCAAAATCGTGGATTTCTCCACCAGCCTGCCAGCGCATTGTGCGGCCGGACACAGAGCGAACGAATAATCAACGAAAAATCGGCGAGAGAATGACGACGGCCAATTCCATGAGCCTGAAGAAGACTTCACTGAGTCTGCCTCCGAGATACGCGCTCGTTGCCGGGTTGATTACGGCATCCTTGATTGTGTTTTGGCAGGCATTCGGAGAGCTGATGCAGTCTGCATGGCAGCACGACGAGTACACTCATATTCTTCTGGTGCTGCCGGTCAGTTTGATTTTGATCTTCCTGGAAGGAAGGAACCTTGCCGCGGAGCCGCGATATGCTCCTGCCATCGGGTTGACGGTTTTGGGCCTTGCGGCGGGTATCGCCCTGGCCGGGAAGGCAGCCAGGTTTGCGCTGGGGGAGAATGGAGTTCTGTCCGTCAGCATTCTTGCGCTGGTCGTGGTTTGGATGGGGTGCGTTCTGTTGGCATATGGCACTCAAGTGTTCCGGTCGTTGTTATTCCCCCTCTTGTTTCTTTTCATGATTGTCCCAGTGTCCGTTTCTCTGCTGGACAGAGGTGTCTTCTACTTGCAACAGGGGTCGACTGAAATGGCATTCCTGTTGTTCAAGCTCAGCGGAGTGCCGGTGCTGAAACAGGGATTTGTCCTGTCCATGCCGTCTTTAAGCATTGAGGTTGCGAAGGAGTGCAGCGGAATTCGCTCCAGCATGATGCTGCTGGTGACTGGACTGGTCTTGAGCCACTTGTTCCTGCGCTCGTTTTGGAGCCAGGTGGTATTCGTCTTTTTCATCGTGCCCATGGCAGTGATCAAGAATGCGGTGCGTATTTTTACTCTCTCGATGCTGGCGATGCATGTGGATCCAGGTTTTCTTACGGGCAGGCTGCACCACGAGGGCGGCGTCGTATTTTTTATTCTGGCGCTGGCGGGGATGCTGGGCCTGCTCTTGGTCCTGCAGAAATTGGAGCGCAAGATGCCAGTCGCCGGCACTCTCCGCGAGGGCATGAAGCAGCCGGGGGGCGTCGAGCTTTCTGTTTTATAATCGGATTTCGGTTTAGCAGATCATTGGAATTCTCGCTTGGCAAACAATTCCATTCTGGTTACAGGAGGAGCTGGGTTCATCGGCTCCAATTTCGTTTTGCAATGGCTGGCGAAGGAAAACGCACCGGTCATTAATCTTGACAAGCTTACCTACGCCGGCAATCTGGGCAATCTGGCAGGCGTCATGTCCGATCCGCGACACACGTTTGTACGCGGAGATATCGGCGACCGCAAGCTGGTGGCGGAGCTTCTGCAGCGTCATCATCCGAGAGCGATTGTTCATTTTGCAGCGGAGAGCCACGTGGACCGATCCATTCATGGTCCGGATGACTTCGTCCTCACCAATGTGAACGGAACCTTCAGCCTGCTTGAGGAGGCTCGCGCCTACTGGACGGAATTAAGCGGGGATGAGAAAGCGGGTTTCCGCTTCTTGCACGTTTCGACCGACGAAGTCTATGGGTCGCTGGGACCGGAAGACCCGGCTTTCAGCGAGGGCACTGCGTACTCTCCCAACAGTCCGTATTCTGCGACTAAGGCTGCTTCCGACCATCTGGTGCGCGCCTATCAGCATACCTACGGGTTGCCGACAGTGACGACGAACTGCTCGAACAATTACGGTCCTTATCAGTTCCCCGAAAAGCTGATTCCGCTGGCGATCTTGAACGCGCGGGCCGGCAAGCCGATTCCGGTCTATGGCGACGGACAAAACGTGCGTGACTGGCTGTTCGTCGCCGACCATTGCGATGCAGTCAGGGCGGTGTTGGCGCGGGGAAGAGTTGGCGAGACTTATAACATCGGCGGGCGAAATGAGAAGCGCAACCTGGAAATTGTGAACGCCGTCTGCTCAATCCTTGATGAGTTGCGGCCGCGCGATCCGGTGGTTCCGCATGGCGCGCTCACGATGTTTGTGACCGATCGGCCCGGCCATGACCGCCGCTATGCCATTGACGCGCGCAAGATTGAACGCGACCTGGGCTGGTCGCCGCGGGAGAGCTTTGAGAGCGGCATCCGCAAGACTGTGGAATGGTACCTGGCGAATGAAGGCTGGATTCAGGAAGTCACCAGCGGAGCCTACCGGCAGTGGATGGCGACGCAGTACTCGATGTAGCTTTTTCCAATTATCTCTTTAAATCAATTATGGCTAAATATCTCATTACGGGAGTTGCTGGATTCATCGGATCCGCTTTAGCTCGGGCGATCTTGGCGCGGGGGGAGCAGGTGCGTGGCATTGACAACCTTTCCACTGGAAAGCGGGAGAACATTCGGGAAATAGTCGATCAGATTGAATTGGTCGAGGGCGACCTGCTAGATCGGGGTGCGGTGCGAAAGGCGTGTGAGGGAGCGGACTTCGTCCTTCACGAAGCGGCGATTCCGTCAGTCCCGAAGTCGGTGATCGATCCCCTGGCCAGCAACCGGGCCAACCTGGATGCCACGGTGAACCTGCTGGTGGCGGCGCGGGATGCCAAAGTGAAGCGAGTCGTGTATGCGGCTTCCTCGTCCGCTTACGGAGACACCCCCACGCTCCCGAAACACGAGGACATGACGCCGAGCCCCATCTCGCCCTACGCTGTGGCCAAGCTGGCGAGCGAGCATTACATGGTATCTTTTTACCGCTGTTATGGACTGGAAACGGTGTGTCTGCGGTACTTCAATATCTTCGGGCCGCGGCAGGACCCGACCTCGCCATACTCAGGTGTGCTGGCCAAGTTCATCACCCAGATGCTGAACGGAGACCAGCCGGTTATCCTCGGCGATGGCGAACAGAGCCGCGATTTTACCTATGTGGACAATGTCGTAGAGGGAAATCTGCTGGCTTGCCAGGCTCCGGCGGCCGAGGTTGCGGGGAGGGTATTCAACCTGGCTTGCGGCGAGCGGGTGGACTTGAATGAAACCTTTCGCGTCCTCAAGAAACTGATTGGCTATGATGGTGAGGTGAAGTATGCTCCCGAGCGCGCCGGTGATGTGAAGCATTCCCTGGCTGACCTGACGCGCGCAGAAAGACACCTCGGGTACCGGCCGGTGGTGAATTTCGAAGAGGGTTTACGCCGGACGATCGCTTGGTACCGGACGCAGAATGTGGCACCGGCGCTTAAGAGCTAGCGAGTTCATGGACACATCGCGATACTCATTGAATGACTAATTCCACGGCGTACAAGGGCATCGTTTTGGCCGGCGGATCGGGCACGCGGCTTTATCCGGTGACCCATGCGGTCTGCAAGAGCCTGCTGCCGATTTACGACAAGCCGATGATCTACTACCCGCTCTCCACGCTCATGCTGGCGAGAATACGGGAAATCCTGATCATCTCGACTCCCGAAGACATTGGAAAATTCCAACAGCTTCTGGGAGACGGCTCACGCTTAGGCCTGAGTTTTCACTATGCGGTTCAACCCCGTCCTGAAGGCATCGCGCAGGCGTTTTTGGTGGGCCAGGATTTTATTGGTGCATCCGGCTGCGCTTTGGTGCTGGGCGACAATATTTTTTACGGGCATGATCTGGTGAAGTGCCTTACCGAAGCCGCCAAGAAAAGTGATGGGGCCCGCGTTTTCGCTTATCCGGTGCAAGACTCCGAGCGTTACGGTGTGGTGGAGTTTGATGCAGCGGGCAAAGCTCTGAGCTTGGAGGAGAAGCCGAAGATTCCCAAGTCGCGCTATGCGGTAACCGGACTGTATTTCTACGACAATCAAGTGGTCGAAATGGCAAAGGCGCTCAAGCCCTCCGCGCGAGGGGAACTGGAAATCACCGACATTAATAAGGCGTACTTGAAGCGGGGCAAGCTGGAGGTCGTGGTGATGGGAAGAGGCATGGCCTGGCTCGACACTGGGACGCACGAGGCCATGCTGGAAGCGTCGCTCTTCATCCAGACTATTGAAGAACGCCAGGGGCTGATGGTTTCCTGTCCAGAGGAAATCGCATACCGTTACGGGTACATTTCCGCGGGACAACTGGAGACGATGGCTTCTGCGATGAAGAATAACGGCTACGGTTCGTATTTGCTGCAGCTGTTGAAAGAAAGAGTTTTCTAGCGCCCCCGGGAAAATGGGCTTTCGGAAACCTCAGTGGCTGAAGCTAGGAGGCATCGCGATCTTGAGATGCATGGATCCTTCGCTTCGCTCGGCATGATAACTCAGATGAGGGTAGTTGAGACACCACTCGCGGGCGTTCTCCTCCTGGAGCCCAGGATATTCAGGGACGAGCGGGGATTTTTTCTGGAAAGTTATAACGAGAAGGCGATGGCTGAGGCGGGCATCCGTGAACACTTCGTCCAGGACAATCATTCGTTTTCGACGCGAAACGTTCTTCGCGGTTTGCACTATCAGGTGCGTCATGCGCAGGGAAAGCTGATACGCGTCGCGCAAGGGCAGATTCTCGACGTGGCTGTGGATTTGCGGAAGAGATCCGCAACTTTCGGACAATGGCACGGAGTTGTGCTCTCGGGGGAGAACCAACTGATGGTATGGATTCCGCCCGGATTTGCTCACGGGTTTCGGGTGATTTCCGACGGAGCTCACGTGCTGTACAAGGCTACCGACTTCCATCATCCTGAATCCGAGCGTACGCTGGCGTGGAATGACCCGGATGTGAAGATTGAATGGCAACTCGATGGCAATCCGGTGCTTTCGGCGAAAGACGCGGCGGGAACCTCTCTGCGAGAAGCGGAGTTTTTTGAATGACTCAGAGGGCTGCCGGAACGCACAACACTTAGGATGGAGGAATGACGGCGGTCGCCGCGTTGGAATAGGAGCTTTCCTGCCCTTCCGAATTCACCGAAGTCGAAACATAGAAATAGGTTGAACCGTCCTGGACCGCAGAATCGACGTAGCTGGTGCCCGTCTGCGGCGACGAGGTCAATTTCACATAGGGGCCGCCCAATTGTGTGCCGCGATAGACGTTGTAGCCGGTCACGTTTGAGGTGCTGGCATCCCAGGAAAGACTGACGGTGTGTGAAGTGGTGTCTTGAGTGCCATCGCCGGTGAATGACTCCACGGCAGGAGAGTTGGTCGCGTTACTGAGAAAAGAGATGTTGCCTCCTGCGCTGCCGGCGCTCTCCGGAGCAAAAGTGACGGTGAAGGGAACGCTTTGGCCGGAGGGCACGGTGACCGGGAATGTGATTCCGCTCACCGAAAATCCCGGACCACTCCAAGATGCCGAGGAGACGGTAATACTCGAACTGCCCGCAACAAGAGCCCCGCTTTGAGCCGTATTGTTGCCCACAGCTACGTTCCCGAAATTCAGAGTCGCAGGCGATACGCTTAGCTGGCCGGCGAGCAGCTGGGCATTTCCTGAGAGCAGCACTGAAACAGTGGGGTTTCCGGCATTGCTGCTGACGGAGATGCTACCGCCGGCAACTCCGGCCGTCAGCGGCGAGAAGGTGACGTTGAGACTGAGGCTTTGGCCAGCAGCAAGCGGCTGCGGGAGGCCGGGCACGGAGCTCAGCGCGAAACCTGCGCCCGCGACACTAATCGCAGAGACCGTGATGCTGCTGCCATCGGTTGTCTGGTTGCTCAGAACCAACAAGTCGGTCTTGGTGGCGCCTACGGAAATGTTGCCGAAATCCACTGA